>OIXQ01000084.1_pt1 | contig 49885 bp, 37 predicted proteins | sample 1587791 | NCBI WGS metagenome assembly OIXQ01 (sample SAMN03283273) | human gut metagenome | biome: human-associated habitat; material: feces | host: Homo sapiens | place: Peru | collected 2012
ACGAAAACGGAATTATAAGGAAGAATATAAGGGAGTGGATTTTGGAGGGGTGAAAAGTTGTGTCCTCTTTTTTATATTTTTCCGACAATAAAAAAGAGGCTGATAAATGACAATTTTACAGATTAAAAATAAACTGTCAGATTTTGAGAAGGATGAACTGATAGGACTCATAATTTCTGCGTGCAAAACCAGCTCAATAATAAAAACCGCATTTTCTTCGCAACTGGGCGACAGGACAGATCACCAAAAGCTTTACTGCAATTTTCAGAAAAAGCTTGAAAAATCATTTGAGCCAAAAAATTCATTCAACATCAGCAATGCCGCAAATCTTGTAAACCAATTTGAAAACGAGTGCACTTCTGTAGAATTAATAGCAGCATTGATGAAAGATTTTATTGTCAACGCAATCAGTTTTTCCATTGATTTCGGAGACATGGGAGAATCGTATTATGCAAAAATCGCCTCCATGCTAAAAAAATGTCTGAAATATGCGTCATCAAACAGAGAACTGCTGGAAAAACAACTTTCAGAAAGCGAAGAAATTCTCGAACTTGCGGCCAAAGTCGGCTGGGGACTTTCTGAAGAGATGAGAGAAATTTACTCGATGTATTTTAATGGGATGTAAAAGAAGATATAGCATTCTTCACTTTCCCATCTGTTTCCACAAAAAACAATCTACAAAAAAACAGGCAAAACCGCACTGCCTTCAGAGCAGCCTTGCCTGTTTTAAAATTACATACAATGCGTCAAATGAAAGCCTTTACCTTCATTGCAGCTGTAAATCTTTAGCGAAATATGTTGTTCCGCCTCTGATTTCATTCGCTGTTTTTCTGCATCTTCTCTTGTCAAATATAATGCTTTGTGCCTTCCATTTGAGTCCAAGCAGGAACAGGCATTTTTTTGAACGTTTAGTTTTGATGATAGTGGAGCTAAATGCCAGTAACCGCATTTTTCACATTTATATGGATATAAGTCGCTTCCTCTTGCAGTCCGTTCATACAATGCGGAAGATTTTGCATCTGCTTCTGAAAAATACACGGTAAGAGGCTGCCCTGTTTTTTTACTGAAACAAACATCGCTTTTCATGCTATCACCTCTTTTTAGATGAACTGCTGCTTTTATTAGCTGGATTCTGCGGATTCATCTGCCAGCCCCTGTTGCCCTGGTTCTGACAGCGTTGCAAGTTCTGTCCGGAAGTTCCCTTGTTTGCATTTGAAATGTTCGCCGCATTGTTCGCAGGTGAAATGTGTGCTTTTGCCATATTTAACTCCTATAAAAAGTCAATGAGGAAATATCAATTTCCGATTTGATTTTTTAACGCAATCTCGCAACAAAGTGAGAAATTGCAATTGATGATAAAGTTTGCAACGCAAACTTTTAAATAAAAACTTTGACGTCATTTTAGGCAAAGTTTTTATTATGCCTCCTATAAAAAATGTTATGTCCTTTTATTTAAGAACATATAAAAATTACAATGAAATACGTTTCTTTTATGCACCCTTTTTAAGGGAATATTTTTTTAGCCTGTTTTTATGCTATAATTCTAATATGGAGCAGGAAAAAATCATTTACGGAAATGTTTCGTTAAGTCAATTGACTCATTTTACAGTTGAACTCTGCGGAAAAGACGCCTTAATACAAAAGGGATTTGTGACAGATTCTGAACTAAATGATGCCTACAAGGAAAAAGGTTCTTATTTAAAATTCCGATACACAGACAAGAATTCATTGTTCCAAAAAATTTATCAGTTTTTCTTTGAATTGGAAAAAGAATTTGAAATTCCTCTTCATAAGACAGAAAGAAAAAAATCGCTTGACGGAAAATATTTTGAAGAAATTGAACTCAGCGATTTTCATCATTTTTATTCACACATTATCTGGTCATTTATAATCCAAATTTACATAACTAGACCTTTTGAAAACTTGCAGAACAATCTTTCCAAGAAAATAGTTTATGATTGTCTTTTGAAACAACCAACATCTTACTTTATCAAATATATAGAGTTTGTAAACAATATAACTTTTGATGAAGCTATAACAGAATTTGCAAAAGTCCATAATTTAAAATATGAACAGATTTACAATGAAGTTGCTGAAAATATAAACGACAATGAATCAAATTCTTTGCTGCACGTTAAAAAAGCATTGCAAAAATGCCGAAAAGAAAATACAAATCCCACTTGGAAAATATTTTATCCGTTTTTAAAAGCGGTTCACGAAAAAGATAAAGAATTTTCATGCATCTTTCTAAATCTTTATTTCTATTTGAATTTCAAAAATGCAGTAGAATGGCTGTCATTTAAAAAGTCAGATTTGCAAAAACTTGAGTTATTCTGCAAAATTCATCAGAAGACTGACACAGAAAATATTATTCAAGACGCAATAAGTTTTATCAATGAAAATGTAGATATGCAAAATCTTGAAGGCATTACAAAAAAGGCTTTGTATTTTGACAGCCTGCTGAATAAAAACTGCCGTGAAAACTTAAGAATTTTTCAAAGCAACACAAATGAACTTAGAAATGAACTGCCACATTCTTTTTCCTTTTGGGAAAACTGGTTCTGCGCAAAGGATTATGTGTTCAAATATTTGGATTCCGGAAATCTTGAACATCTGGAAAATGCTATTAAATGGTATGGGCTGGCTTTTGAAAACGGCAAATATTTTATGGGGAAAAGTGCCGAACAGTTTATACATGAATCAATAATTGTTTCTGTTTATCTTGACATGAAGAAAAATCCTACAAAAGCCCGAACAAGGCTGCAAAAAACTTCAGAGAACAATTCAGACACGAAAACACCGTTAGACCAAACTACTAAAAACTTTTATAACTTTGGCTTGTCATTCAACCTTTTGCTAAATGACATGAATGACGCTTACAACTTGTATTACCACTGCTTTCAAAATTTCTGGAACTGCTTTTCTCCAGAAAGTGAATGTGCGAAGATTATTAAAAATAAAGACTTATTCAAGGCTTCTAACATTGAAACAACAGACACGCCAGAAAATGAGAAAGTCTTAAAATCAAGAGAAACTTTACTAAAAATCACAGACGGAAAAATAAACAACATTCTCCCAACAACACACAATGTTGCATACACTCCAATTTCAACTGCGATAATTCAAGGCTATTTTAACATTGTAGAATTGTATTTGGATAAATCAAAATATCCTTCATTAAACTTAAACATTCCAAATACAAACAACTGCTACCCGATTCATGAAATTGTAACTCAATATTTAAGAGGAAACGACAAAGAAAAGGCAAAGCCGCTTGTCTTGAAAATCCTTGAAAGAACCGATAAAAAAGTTTTATTCATGCGGACAAACAGACAAAAAATATCGCCACTGCAAACCGTAATTCAATCTTTGGATTTAGACCTTAACAAGCGTTTTTTAGATAAAATGTTTGGCACAGAAAAAATTCCAGACGACTTTATAATATCAGCAGATGAAGTTTCTCCGATATATTTTGCACTTATGATAAAATATCTTTTCAACAATCCGTTTGAATATGCAGAAAAAAGAAATATAGGAAATATAAACTATAAAAACTTGTTTGAAGCCGGACTGTCAGAATCGGAAAAAGAAAAGTTTCACGACTCTGATATTTCATCTGCTATAAAAAAATTCAAAAATTTGGAAAATGCAGTTCCAAAAGAAATTCTTAACAAACGCAAAGAAGAAATAAAAAAGAAAACAGATGAAATTGTTGCTTTATATATAGAAAGAACTTCAGATGTTGATGGATTTATCAGCTACAGTATGCGCGACCCGATTGCAAATAATCAAGGCTACACCGCATTGCTCTACGCTTGTGAAATGGATGATGTTGAAACCTGCAAATCACTAGTTTTCGCAGGAGCAGATTTACGCAAAGAAATCGGGAAAACTTCCGAGCTTACGTTGCCAAATGGAAATATGCTATTTCTTCCCAATAATTTTATACACAGGGCAATTTATTTGAAAGCATGGAACTGCTTGGAATGGTTTCTAAAAGACAATAAAAATATCGCTGCTGAATATATGCACAAAAAAGAAGAAAATATGACTTGGCTGGTTTACTTTTTGTTAATGCAGCAAAAAGAAATTTTTATGAATACACAAAAATATTTAGATGTTCAAAATAATATAAACAGGTTTCTTCCCCTGTTTCTTGAAGCCGGAGCAAGTTTAAAGGAAGACACAGCTTTTGGAAGTGCGGAAAGAATATTAAACGGAAGATAAAATCTTTATTTTACAGAACTTTGAAAACTTTCCATGACATTCAAAAGAGAAGAAATTTGTTCATCACGAACACTTATCTTTCTTAATAGTTCTTCTTTTTTTAATTTATATAAAGTTTCATCAGCTCCTAAAACTCCTCTCGAAAGATTTATACAATTATTCAACTCTCGTTCAAAACCATCTCTTTCTTTTTTTAGGGAATTATATTCTTTCTTCCACTCAAAAATAGCATTTGCTAATTCAACAGAATTAACTATATGTGCATTTTTTTCTTCAATACTCAGTTTCTTGAACTATTCAATGCTTATTATAATTCCCTTTTTTTGCCGAAGAATTACAACTTGCACAGCATTTCATTTCCTTTAATCAGTTCCGGCATATTTAGAGGAAATCTTTCGAATCCTGCCGGCGAATCTGCAAAACAGTGCGGATATGCTTACAAAAAGTTTATTCAAGAATTCCCGAATTATGAAGTGGATTTGATACTCAGTGCATTCGGTTCTGCGGAATTTCAGAACGCAAAAGATGAACTGGAAAGTCTTCCCTAATAAAATATGTTGAAAAAATACAGGTGCATTTTGCTTTGGTGTATCTAGTGAAAAAAATACATAATAAACTCGTAAATAATCTTGCGGGCTCATTTCTTTTTAATCTTATCAAGTTCACCGATGTTTTCCAAAAAGTGTTTTTCTACCAGCGAAAGTTTATCCTGTTCTTTAGCCTTGAATTTGCTGTACTCTTCGTGAGCCTTATATTCTGAACCTGTCTAAAAAATAAGACAGAACTTTCTGCATTAGGATTGTAATCTATGCTTGTTGCATAAATATCAAGAACTTTTCGCCAGAAAACTTTTTCACTTGAGCGAATATCACGAATTCGGGCTAAAAGCTCATCAAAATAATTTCCGCCCCCAAGCTCCTTTAAACGAGTGTCATCAAGAGCAAAACCTTTTTGCATATATTCTTTCAGAATCTGCATTGCCCAGATTCTGAATTGAGTTCCGCGCAAGGATTTTACACGGTAGCCTACAGAGATTATTACATCAAGATTATAATATTCTATGCTGCGTTCAACTTCTCTGCCGCCTTCATTTTGAACTGTTGCAAAATTTGCAACAGTTCGCTTTGAATCCAGTTCACCTTCCTCAAATACATTTTTTATGTGACGCGAAATTGTAGACTTGTTTCTTTGAAAAAGTTCCGCCATCTGGTCTATTGAAAGCCAGACTGTATCGTTATCAAAAGTCGCCTGAATTTTTGTAACACCATCTTTGGCTGTGTACATTATCAGGCTTGTATTGTTCTGCTGCATCAGCGGTTCTCCTTTTTTTCAATCTCTTCTTCCACCATGCGTTTTGTCTGTTCCAAAAGCCTTTTGCTTTGTTTTCGCAGAGCAAAAGACTTCTGGACTTTTTCTGCGATGAGTGATTGAATTTGCATTGGTAAAACAGGAACAATAATCTTCTTAATGTCATCGAGTTTCCAATGCTGAATAATTGCGCCATTTGAATCTCGTTCTGCCTGGAGCTGTGTAACAATCGAATTAAGAATAAGAGTCAAATAGTCTGGAAGAATATTTTCATTACGAATATCAAGATGAAGCAATGCTCCCGAAGTTATAATGTCCAAATTTTTTTCGCATTTATAAGCAATTCCTATGCTGCCGTCTTTTGAAAAAATTATTGTATCTTTATGAGGTCTTAATACTTCAATGTTAAATTCTTTTGGCGACAAATGCAAATCTGTTTTTCCAATTTCAAATTTATTTACATCAGAAACACGGATAAATGGAATTCCCTCTTCAATATAAGAATCACTGCCTGGTTCAATAGATTTTTTTATAGCGACAATATCTCCAAGTTTTGTACATTTGTATTTTGCAAGATGTTCAAACAATTCGTCATATTTCGGCTGATAATATTCTGAATCCAGACGACCTGTACTTTGCACAGCAGAAAAAGATTTTATGGAGCAACTTACCGAACCTCGTGATTGCCAATAATCTAAAAAAAGTTCCTGCAACAAAAGCCATTCGGCAAGGCGGAAGTAATAAAGACTTTGTTCTAACAGAGTTTTATACCCCCCCCGGTTTGAATAACATTCTCTACTTGCACTTTCGCATTTTCGAGTAATGATTTTGATTTATTCCGCAGTGCAATGCTCTTCTGAATATTTTCTGCAATTTTGTCTTGGACTTCTTTTCTGATTTTTGGAACAACAATCTTCTGTAATTCGGTATGATTTATGGCTGTTAAAATTGTGCCCGAGCAACTCTGTTTTAAAAGATTCTGCATTACTTCAGACTTAAAAAGCATAAGTAAAGTTTCAGAATTTATTGCATTTGAACGAACAACAAAAAATCCTGTAGAACAGATTGCATTATCATATTCTGAAGAAATCAAAGCGCAACTTTGCAAAGAACCTCCAACTGATGACAAAATAACATTATTTGTATGCACTACTCGCCGAGCACGTGACGGCAAATCTTTTCCATATGCAACTGTACAATCCGTTATATTACCATAACTGCCGATATTGCCAAGTTCTATGTATGTATATTTTTCATTTGCAGCTGGAACATAATTTGCTTCGTTTATCATGCAAACATTAGAAAACTGACCATATCCCCCACGATAGTGTTCTATTAAATGCGCATAATCCTCATAACGTGGTAGATAATATTCAGAATCCAACCGACCTGTCTGCAAGAATGATTCCTTTAATTTTTTTACATTGACGTTTGTATTTCTCGGATGCCAGTTTTTTAAGCCAAGTTCTGAAAGCAAAATATCTTCCGCTTCGGAGTAGAGTGATTTTGATTCGGCAAGCTTTGCGTGCGCAGATTTTACAGTCTGTTCGATTTTGGATTGAAAGTCGGGAAAAAATTGAGGAATCTCTAGTTCTTTAAGCTTATAAATAAAAAGATTCAACTGTACATTTCCAGTTGCTTCTCTCGATGTTTGTATTTTACCATATTTTGAAAGTAAAAAAGTAGAAAGAACATAAGGCGAATAATCATTTTTGATTCTGATGATTCCTACATGGCGGTCAGAGTTTGCAGGCAAAATCGAATCATCAACGACAGCACAATTTCCAATTGTTCCAACAGTTGAAATTATGACATCATTTTTTCTTAATGCTGTTCTTGGATTTTGTTTATGCGCTTTTTCAGAAATAAATGCACCTCTTGAGAGATCAAATACATTTTCTTTCGGCGAAGTTGCTGAAATTAAATTTATAGGACTATTTTCATCATAATCAATAGAATCATGAATTCCGTCAGTAACATTAGCGATATCACCAATCTTAAGCGTTCCGAAGTCAGAAAGCTTTTCTAGTGTATCAAGAATATTTTTACCGAAATACTCTGCATCTATTCTATGGTCATCATTCAGCATAGAATATTTTATCTCACTCACTTCCAGCCCTTTCAACAAAGCGTTGTACTTTGCTTCATCAAAAGGGCTATTTAGAAAAAACTTAGCCTCTCTTTTTTTGCAAATTCTGCAAAGGCTTCTGCAATTCCGTCTTTTGAATATCTGCCTTTTAACCGGCTGTCGCGGATTGTCCAAAGATTATCAAGCTCGCGGTCATGGTTAAACAAATCATGCTTTACAAAAATATGTCCGTGGGTATCTTTCAGGCGGACATTGTTGTGTTCCTTTACATCTTCCGCAACAAGACAGAACTTTTTCTTTTCCTTTGAGAAGGAATTGTATTGTTCAAGCGTTATTTCATCAGCACTGTAAGAATCGCAGTCTTTTCCGTCGTTTAAAACTTCTTTGTACCGTTTTTTTGTTTCAGCTGGTAACGCAAGGTATTCATCAAGTGAAAGCGAATGTTTCAGTTCGGAAAATTTTTTATTTTCAGAATCTTTTTTATTAAGAGGCTTTTTTTCAAATGTTACAGGCTTTAAAATCCATTTTTTATGAGTGTCTAGTTCTCCGAAATCTTCTATAAACAAATCCTGAATGAACTCTTTAGTATTCCATCCTGTTTGCTGCGGTTCAACAGTTGTTTTTAATTCACCGTTTTTTATATAATAATGATATTTTGTCCATGTAACGTAGTTTTCTGTAACATAGATTTTTTCTTTTTGGTTGTTTACAGTCGGCTGTTGCATTGTGGCAAAAAAAATCGGATAGTCAATGTTACCGTTTTCATCTGGCTGCGGTTTCGGGCAGATATTAGGAAAGCCGCAGTTTTCATCAGTCCATTTTTGAACAAATAAAACACTGGTCTTAGTTCCTGTGTGCTGCAGAAAAGTATTTGGATGCAGGCCTACAACAGCAAGAATCCTGCATTTTTCTGCAATGAAGTCACGCAAGTATTTTTCGCTTGAATTATTAAAATCTCCCTGTGGCAGAACTATTCCCATTCTTCCGCCCGGCTTTAAAAAATTCAAGTTGCGCTCAATAAAAAGAATATCACGCCCGATATTATTTTTTATTTTTTTCTTCTCGTTATAGCCAAGCTCATATAGTCCGATTACTTTTGCATCTGTTCTATCGCCGGCAAACGGCGGATTTGCAAGAATGAGATCAAAGTTGTATTTTGTGTATTTTCCTTTTGAATTCTTGTCCGCCAGCCTTTCAAGCCGCTGAAATCCGCTGATATATTTTTCTGACCAGCCCGGCTTTTTTAGATATTTGCTTCCGTTCCAAACATTATAATCAAGAGTATTCAGTTCCAATACGTTTGTCTTTCCATCACCGGCAATAATGTTTAGCATTTTTCCAACACGGACACAGACTTCATCAAAATCAATTGCAAAAACCTTGTTGTCTACATAATCGGTTTCGCGCTGGCTTCGCTTTGTATTTACAAAATTATGTTTTGTCGGATTGATTTTATTCCATACATGAAAAATCGTATGCATTGGAAAGCCGCAGCTTCCGCTTGCTGTGTCAATCATAGAATCTTCTTCCGATGGATTCATCATCTTTACGCACATATCAATTACATAACGCGGCGTAAAGAACTGCCCTTTTTCCGCCTTCTGAGACTTGCTCATCAGATGTTCAAAAGCATCATCAATGACATCAAGATTCGAGTTAAAAAGTTTTACATTTTCAAGATAGCTTACAACAATTTTTACATCGGAAGCACCAATCTCAAATTTGCTATTTTCCGGAAAGATGCCTATCCATTTTTTCTGCGCTTTTTCAAAAAGCTTCTGAACTCTGTCATAAACCTGTCCTTCTGGTCCAAGAGACCGGAATTCAAGCTGGCGGAAAGTATCGTCTTTTTTGAATTCACTTACATGGTCTATAAAGCCGTCATTAATTGCATTTGAAAGACGGTCGTTGTCATCTGAAGAACAATACTCATCATAAAGTTTTGCAAACAGGAATTTGAAAACTTCTTCAAAAACATCTCCGCCAAAATTTGCAAATATTTTATCTTCAAGCTCAAGAATTACATCTTTTAGAGAAGCTGTATTTTTTTCGTCGATAAGAATTAAATCTTTTATAGTAAAACGCTCATTTAAGATTTGATCTAATGTTTCATTGAATTTGGGAAGCCGGTCAATTTCTTCAAACTTATAGTTTTTATTCTGGATACTCTGGCGGTTGTAATAAAACTCTTTTACTTCTCCGCCGTCAATTTCTACAGCAATGCTTGCCCCCAGATTTTTACAGTAATTTTCCAGCTGGCCTTTTACCTTTTCTTTTCCAACGGCTTTACATTCCACTACAATATAAGGAGCTGTTTTGTGCTCATCCTCATAGATTACGATGTCAGCGCGTTTTGAATCATCACGCCCCATCTGAACGATTTTTTCAAATTCAATCCGTTCTTTTGGATAGTTAAATTCTTCTATTAATTTATGAGCATAAAGCTGGCGAACAACTTCTTCCGGCTTAAGTTCTATTTCCTTTTCGCGGACAACACACTGAACTTTTGCAACAGTTTTTCCCTCTTCATTCGTTCCGCTGAACATTCTTTTTTCAAGCCAAGTAATTTCTGCTGGACTAAATTGTGTAAGTTTTGAAATTTCATTGTCTGATAGAATGTCTTTTAATACCATTGAAGTCTCCCAAAAAGTCAACTTTGATTATAACATATTTTCACGGTGTTTTTAAGAGGTGGAGCAACTTAGCCGAAGGGAAAGGCTTTCCCCGCCTAATTCCTTCCTTTAACTTTAAGACTTTTCAGGTATTCTTTTGTTTCTGGCGAGATTCTTCTGCTTTCAAGAGCTTTCTGGATTGCCTTGTTGTGTGTCCATGGGTCGAGCTGCTTGTTCTGGATGTACGGAAGCGCCGCGTCATACTGCTTTACAAGCGCAACGCTGAAATACCAGGCGGCCGCCATTTTTACATAGAACTCATCTGATTTTACGTCCGCGACCAGCTGAAGCATTTCGGGTTTGAACGCGTCATCAAGAAAAAATCCGAGCAGCGTAACAATTCCAAAGCGCACAGTATACGTTTTTCCACTTTTGAGCCAGCCATTCACTTTTTCGTAGACCAGCGGCAGATTTTTTTTGAAGATTTTAGGAGAAAGCATATCGCAGGTTGCCCAGTTGTCTACGTACGGCAGAAAGCGCTCCAGCTCCGAAAGAAACTGCCCGATGTCATTCGGAAAAATCAGGGAAAGCAGCGCGCCGTGCAGATTGTTTTCCTCGTAGTAAAAATGCGGAAGCTCCTCCAGAAACGCCCTTGCCTCCGGCATTTTTGCCGCCTTTTTCGCAAAGTCACGCAGAGCCGGAGTCCGCACGCCGATAATCTTTTCAGCCGGAACATTCGGAATAAGCTTCGCATGAAACTCGCGGTAATTGTCATCTTTCAGCTCAAAAAGAGCTTGTGTGAGGGGATTTAAAGGCATTTGGGTTGGCTCCTAGTTGATTTTGGAAAAAGAGAAACTGGATTTTCTTTTATAGTTTTGATTGTACGATTTTATGAGTATTTTCACAAGGAAGATTTTCAAAACTCGTTGTCAGAGGTTTAATGTAATGTTTGTACAACTTGTTCCTATCAATGAAGATTTCCTACAATATCAGCTTTAACATCTGAATCTTTCAAAATCAGAAACTAGTCCCCATGTAAAAAAGACACTTTATTGAATGGAATTTTAGAAGTATAATTATACTAGGGTTTTGATATGTCTTTTTTAATTAATATTTTTGGAAACAGAAAGTCAACTTCTAAAAAGGGGCACAATCCATCTCATTCTAAAAATCCAAAAATCATGGAAATCCTAGAATTAAAAAATTTTATTGATTTCTTGCTTTCAAAAGATTCATATCTTGCAAAATCAGATTATTTGAAAAAATTAGAATCAAAGAAAGAGATTGTATCCTACTTCCAGCAATTGCAAAATGATGACTTGCTTTCTGATTTCTGCAGGAAAAACTCCATTGTCGCTGACACTATTATTCAGATAATTGAAAACTTCAACAGCATAAAAAATCTCGTTCATAAGCATAACGAAGATTTCATTGCACAAAAACTTAAATCTGAAAAACCATATCTTGATAATATCTTGTCCGACGTTGACTCAAACATTCTACTTGATAATGACCAGCGACGTGTTGTGCTTACTGATGAGGATTACTGTCTGGTAATTGCAGGAGCCGGCGCTGGAAAAACCACAACAGTGGCAGCAAAAGTGAAATATCTTGTTGAAAAGAAAAATATAAATCCACGTGAAATTCTTGTAGTGTCTTTTACAAATAAAGCTGTAGGAGAATTGCAGGAGAAAATAAAGAAGCAGCTGAAAATCGACTGCCCGATTACAACTTTTCATTCAACAGGAAATGCAATTCTGCACAAAGAAAATGATGAAAAATTAAAAATCATACAAAATGATAAATTATATTTTGTATTAGAAGATTATTTCCGCAGTACTGTTTTGCAAAACCAGAAACTTGTCGATGACCTGATTAAATTTTTTGCAACTTACTTTGACGCTCCGCTTGAAGCAAAAGACAGGAATCAATTTTTTGTAAATCTAGCGAATTCCAATTTTTCTACAATAAAAAGCGAACTTGGCGAAGTTGACTACCAAGTGAAAATAAAAAATTCAAGAAGCAAGAAATATGAGACAATTCAGAATGAAATCTTGCGTTCACAAGAGGAAGTTCAGATTGCAAATTTTCTATATTTGAACAATATCTCTTATGAATACGAGCCATGCTATAAATACAACATCGAAGGAGCAAAGAAACCCTATACTCCGGATTTCAGAATCACCCAGAATGGAAAGGAAGCATATATTGAGCATTTCGGAGTTACAGAAAACGGCTTCAGCGACAGATACTCAAAAGAAGAATTGAAAAAGTATAACAAGGCAATGCATGACAAGGTTGCAATCCATCGGAAACACGGAACAAATCTTATCTGCACTTGTTCGCAATATAACGATGGCAGGGAACTTCTTGAGCACTTAAAAGAGAAACTAGAATCGTCCGGTTTTGTTTTGAATCCACGCGACAACAAAGAAGTTATGCAGAAGATTTCCTCACAAGATTCCAGCCGCTACATTAGAAAACTAATAAATCTTATAGACAGGTTCATCTCGAATTTCAAGACAAATGGGTATTCAGCAGAACAGTTTGATGAATGGGAAAACCAAACAAAAAATGTGCGGACAAAACTTTTTTTACGAATTTGCAAAGAATGTTATCTTGAATACGAGCGCTATCTTCACAAAAACAATGCAATTGATTTTTCCGACATGATAAATAAATCTGCCCGGCTCTTAAAAGAATCAAAAGCTGTGAGCGATCAAATAGATTTCAAGTACATAATTGTTGATGAATATCAGGATATTTCAAGGCAGCGTTTTGATTTGGTGGGCGCATTGCATGATGTTACAAACGCAAAAATTATTGCTGTAGGTGATGACTGGCAGTCAATTTACGCATTCAGCGGTTCTGATATAACTTTGTTCACAAAATTTTCTGAGATTATGGGTTATGCGGAACTTTTAAAAATTACAAAAACTTACCGCAACTCGCAGGAAGTAATAGATATTGCAGGAAACTTTATTCAAAAAAACACAACGCAGATAAAAAAATCACTGAAATCGCCAAAAACAATAAAAGACCCTGTAATAATTTATACTTATGATTCAAGGCAAAAACGTTTCGGCGGAAATGCAAATTACAATCTTGCAAAATCTGTTGAAACTGCAATAGAACAAATTCTAGACTTCAACAAAGCAGAAGGAAAAGATTCAAAAAAACAAGAAATACTTCTGCTTGGAAGGTTCGGATTTGACGGCAAAAACCTGGAGCGTTCAAGCCTTTTTGAGTATAAAGATTACGGCAACAAAGTAAAGTGCTTAAAACATCCTGAACTGAAAATCACATTCATGACAGCCCATGCTTCAAAAGGGCTGGGCTACGACAATGTAATTGTCATAAATGGCAAAAATGAGACTTATGGATTTCCCTCAAAAATAGAAAATGATCCTGTTTTAAATTATGTTGTAAAAAGAGATGATTCTATTGAAGCCGCGGAAGAAAGGAGACTTTTTTACGTTGCAATGACTCGAACAAAAAACAGGGTGTTCTTTATCGCACCAGAAGAAAATCCTTCTGAATTTTTGCTTGAGATAAAGCATGACTATAAGAATGTAATTTTAAAAGGCGAATGGAAGGAAGATGCAGACAACAGAACCGCTTTCAAAAAATTCTGTCCAATGTGCGGCTATCCGCTTCAGCACAAAGTAAAACCCGCTTATGGCTTGAACCTATGGATTTGCATGAACGACCCTGAAGTCTGTGATTTTATGACAAATAAAATTGAAGCCGGCAAACTTTCAATCCAGAAATGCAATAAATGCGATGGATATCTAATCGCAAGACAACAAAAAGACGGAAAGTATATGCTAGGTTGCACAAATTACAATGTAAATGGCAAAGGCTGCAACAATGTAATTTTCCATGATGAATATTACAGAATGAACAATCTGTCTCCAGAACCTGCCACCATAAAGAAAATTACAAAAGGATACGAAAGCAATAAAAAAATATAATATGAAAGAAACAGCAAACGCTACTGTTCCGCCACTTCCCACCAGCCGTTTTTGTCTGCGCCCACACGGCGGAGCAAACCGTTTTCCTGCAGTTTTTTCATGTTGTTAAATATGTTCTTTTTTGTAATTCCAATAGTTTCTGAAAGTTCCTCCATAGTTGCATAAGGATTGCTTTTAAGGTAAGCAAGAATTTTCTGCTGATTTGCATTCACCTTTACATTCACCTTTTGAAAATTGTTTGGCGCAAAAGCCATACCATAAAACAGTTTTCTTTTTATTATTGTTTTTCATCAGCCGATGACTTAAAATATTTTCTATAATAAATATCTGAAATTGAAAGTGTATGTGCGCCATATTTGTACGAGCCGTCCACTTGCGCATACAGATTTTCATTGAATTCATTTATCTGGTCTGAATAATAGTCAACTTTTTGCTTTAAATTGTAATTGCATATCAGTAAATACCCTATCAAAACAAATGCAATTACAATGAAAAACTTCATCGCAGTGTGTTTTTCCTTTTTTATTTCATCAGACATTTTCTTATTCTCCTTTCCATTCTATCCTAAAAAAATCCCGCACCGTTTAAGCCACAAGACTTTTCGGTGCGGGACTCATCAAAATCTAAAAATTATCCCCTGTAAAAGTTAATCAAACATCCTGCCTGAATAATCTTTCGCTCGTCGTCGGTCATATCTCCTGTCGAAAGGTCGAACTCGGCGGTTGTGCCGTCGGTGCGTACTGCGTAGGCTTTTACGCCAGGAAGTTTTTCCGCAATCATCTTTTTTGCACCCGGAACAAAAATGTAGTCGCCGTTCGCAAACGGAAGACCGCTTGGAAGAAGATTGCGCGAGTTTTCGCCAGAAAACTCGGAGAGCAAAACGGAGTTTTGCGACTCGCCCTGCTTATAAAGGAACGGAATCATTCCCCAGTTAATCAGGTTCGAGCGGTAGCGTTTTGTGGCGTAGTCGCTTGCAATGTTCGCGCTCGCTCCCAAAACTCTCTGGCAGCTTGCCGCCTGCTCGCGCGCAGAACCGTCGCCAGGCTTAACAGCGTAGATTGTAGAGCCAAGACCGGCCTTTTCAATTCTTCCCTTGAACTCAGGATATTTTTCCTCAAGGATTTTTTCCGCGCGGCTCACTTCCGCCTTGACCTCTTCCGACCTGTCGCGGACAGCCTTTGCCTTTCCAACGTAGGCAGGATCTTTGCGGCTCAAAGTGAACTCCGCAAGTCCAAGTGGGTTTGAGCGGAAGCTTGAAGTCTCGCCCGAAGGAATAAGCTCGTCCGTAGTTGTAACCGGGTCGTGGATTTCAGATACAACCTTGAGCAGAATGTCGTCAGAAAGCGGCTGCATCTCCGGCCAGTCCTTGATGTTCGGTCCAAACTGAATCTGAACTTCCGGATGCGCAACGCCCTTTGAGTCGTAAACGCGCTTTTCGTAGATCGTCTTGTCAAAGAAATATTTTTTCTTGCTGAACTCGCCGTCAGCCAAGTCTGTGGCGGCAGTCAAAAAGCCCTTGTTTGCGGCAGTCGCAGCGATTGAGCGTGCGTCCATAAGCGCAACAGAGGCAAGCTGACCGTTCTGGATTTTCGAGCCTTCGCGGTTCGGGAAGTTTCTTGTAGAATGGCGGATTGAAAGAGCGCCGTTGGCAGGAGTGTCGCCCGCGCCGAAGCAAGGTCCGCAGAAAGCAGTCTTAACGATTGCGCCCGCGTCAACAAGCGAGGCGAACGCTCCGTTCTTCATAAGCTCCATGTAGACCGGCATTGAAGCAGGATAAACGTTCAAAAGGAATTTTCCGTTTCCAGTGTCCTTTCCCTTTAGGATGTCGGCAGCCGCGCAGATATTCTCAAAACCGCCGCCCGCGCAGCCTGCGATAACGCCCTGGTCAACGTAAAGTTTTCCGTCAATCACCTTGTTTTTGAGCGTAAAGTTCACCTTGTCGCCGAACGAAACTTTAGCGCGCTTTTCAGTCTCTTCAAGAACGTCCATAAGATTCTTGTTAACTTCTTCTATTGTATATGCGCAAGACGGATGGAACGGAAGCGCAATCATCGGTCGGATTTCGCCCAAGTCAAGCTCAATCGCGCCGTCGTAATAAGCGTCTTCTCCCGGATTCAATTCCTTGTAGTCGCCTTCCCTTCCATGAATTGAATAGAACTCGCGGATTTTCTCATCAGTTGACCAGATTGAAGAAAGACAGGTTGTCTCAGTCGTCATAACGTCAATGCCGATTCTAAAGTCAGCGGAAAGATTCGCAACTCCAGGACCCACAAATTCCATCACCTTGTTCTTAACGTAGCCGTTCGCAAAAACAGCCTTAATAATCGCAAGAGCAACGTCCTGCGGACCGACGCCCGGAACAGGAGAACCGGTCAGGTAAACCGCGATAACGCCCGGCATATTCACATCGTAAGTCTTTCCCAGAAGCTGCTTAGCAAGCTCGCCGCCGCCCTCGCCAATCGCCATAGTTCCAAGCGCGCCGTACCGGGTATGGCTGTCTGAACCCAAAATCATGTCGCCGCACTTTGCAAGCATCTCGCGCGCAAACTGGTGGATTACAGCCTGATGCGGAGGAACGTAAATTCCGCCGTATTTCTGGGCGCAAGTAAGCCCGAACATGTGGTCGTCCTCGTTAATCGTTCCGCCAACCGCGCAGAGCGAGTTGTGGCAGTTCGTCAAAACATAAGGAATCGGAAACTTTTCAAGCCCCGAAGCGCGCGCCGTCTGAATAATTCCAACATAAGTAATATCGTGCGAAGTAATTTTGTCAAATTTGATTTTCAGTTTAGAAGCATCGCCCGAAGTATTGTGTCTCTGCAAGATAGAATAAGAAATAGTGTTTTTAGCACAGTCAGCCGGATTTTTGCCCGGCACGGACTCAACTAATTTTCCGCCCGAAAGAAAAGCGCCGTTTTCCCAAAGTTTCATAAGATTCCTCGAATTGTCAAAAAGATAAATATATAGAAGAGATTAGCATAAAACGCGGATTTTCTCAACGCTCGTTATTTCTGATAAAAAAACTGCCCGACCCTTTTTATGTGGTCAATCAAATCTTGGATTGTGAGTTTAAAAAAAATCGATATGTCAACTTTTGTTGGAAGCAAGGAACCGTCAAAATCGTTTACAAGTTTTAAAAGAACAGAACTTGGAATTTCTTCATCAAGTATCGTCAAATCTATATCGGAATCTTTGCGGAAATTTCCTTCTGCACGGCTTTCATAAACAACGATTTTTTTATCTGCGGATATTTTGCGAATATTTCATTTATGATTTTTTCTTATTTTAAAGTCAGTCCAAAAGCCATTACAATTTTTCTTCCATAAAAAATATATCTGTTTAATTTTAAACTTTACTAGAATAAGAACAAATACTATCATGTTGTACAATGTTTTATCTGAAAACAAAAAAAAACATTTTAATTTTTACACTGATTGCATCCGCAGTTGTATTTTCTGCCTGTCACTTCGGAACAGATGAAAGTTTTGAACTGAGCATAAAGGACACAACAAAAGACACTGCATTTGTAATTGGTTTTACATTTGATGACTCAACAAAATCTTACGCACGAATCAATCCTGGAACAATCGCAACAATAAACTGCGAGCAGGAAGTTACAAAAATCGAATTCTTTTCAGGAATAAATTTGCAGACTAAAGAAATGTATTTAAAGGCAACCTACAGCCACAGAATAAAACATACAACCACGCTCACAATTTCAGAAATTTCAGACGGAAAATATGTTGTGAAATAATCTGAATTAAAACCGCAATGTAAGCGAGGCTGTAACAGGCTGGTCAAAAAGATTTGAAAGTGAAACGTTTGGAGCGTCTGTTTCGTAATCTTTAGGCGAGCCGGTTGTGTTTCCTTCTGGATTCAAAGAAAGCTGTCTTGTATATGAAGCACCTATCTGGAAAACCGCATTCTCATTCATTTCGGCTTTAACACCAAGAGCGAATCCAGTTTCGTTTACAGTTCCGTGCAAGTTTCGTCCGCCACTATGCTTTTCGCTCATGTGGTCAAAATTCGCCCAGTAAAATCCGCATTTAAAACCAACGATAAACTGAACATTTTCTGTAACATCATAAAGTGCTGAAAAAGGAACACTAACGCGCCACTCTGTGTTTCCGTTTTCTGGGATCCAGTTTGTGTTTTCTACAACTTTTCCAACTCCGTCTTCTTCAAGTTCAGAAATCCTTTTGTTTACGGAATTATCCGTAGTGTTTACGCAGTTGAAATTCATCATAAATGACGGACGCAAGCCAAATTTTAAATTGTCAAGAATATTCCATTTCCAGCCAGCCCAAAAAGAAAATCCCTGCATCGGAGCAAGCCCCGAAACTTCATTTACAGCAGAAGGATATTTGAGAGTCGGCATTACAGTATAAGTTCCGCCCACTCCACGCATTCCATCCGGTGAAAAATCCAGCTTTAAAATAAAAGGAATTTGCGCCACATCAAGACAAAGAGATTTCCAGTATCTGAATTTTCCTTCCGCCTCAAATCCAAGCTTAATAGGAACTGATTCAAAAGTTTTTCCGATTTCAACTTTAGGAGCGGCAGTGCCAAGTCCTTTGTAAACATTTTTGTCGTAATAGCTTGCGCGCACTCCAAGTCCAAGAGACGGAATGCCTGCCATTATGCAAACGTCCATATCGGTCAGATTGTGAGGCCACGCCTTGTGATTCATTATTTTTGCATTGTAGCCTGCGCCCCAGTAAATCCCAAGAAAATTCGCAGCCCAGGCAAAATTAATCGCATCATCATAAAGTCCGGTGTGAAAATAATAATTGTCATCAAGCTGATTCTGCCAGTAGCGCACATCGAACATATCACCGTACTGCGAACGGAAAACTCCGAATGAACACTCTTCTACAGTTCCAGAAGCATGAGAAAAAACTTCAGTTCCCAAAAAAACAAATAAAAATAAAAAAACTCCCAAAGCCTTCCAATTTTTTAACTTTAATCCGAACATAAATTTAAAACACCAAACCTTTTGTAATTTAGAAAACAGTCCAAAACAAGCGTATCAAAACGAAAACAATCAGCACGCATTTCTGTCATAAATTGAATGCAACTCTAGACAATATATTCGCTCAATATACTACACAAGATTTCTTTCGGCAAGCACCTTTGAATTTCTGTCCCAAAAAACGCTCGTTAAAAAGGACAGGTTTTCAGTTCAAACGAAATGATTTTTACCAAGTTTTCCTTGTTCTCAGCAAGCTATAAGCAAAACATACCCACTTTGTCAGGTAAATTTAGTAACTATATTTTAAAATAAAGTAACTATATTTGGAAACCTTAAATCAAAATAGTAAACTTGCATGGCAGTTAATATTCTTGACAAATCTTTTGCTGGAATTCTTCCTTTATTGTGGGGTATTTCAAAAGAGCCGTTTGCAAGCACCCAAACTTTTGTATCATTTTCAGAAGGATTTCCTTTTGTTATATGGAAATGGATTGGCTCGTCTTTTTCGTTTGACCAAATATAAATCTTATATCCTAAAGTTCTGATATATACCGGCATTTACGCAGTCTCCACAGAATCCAACGTTCTGTAAGTTGTAATCGCAGGATAAATTTGCTTCAAATATTCTATATAGAACTGATTTTTTTTATCGTCAAAGTTTGAATGCAAAATTTTTCCGTCATTTGAAAGCAAAATAGATTCCGCAGTCTTTGTGTCTTCAAAGCAAACATTATCATTCGTATAAGTGATGAGTATTCCGTCTTTTTCGCAAAATTCTTTTCGCATATTTTCCTCCCTGTTATTTTTAAATTGTAAGATAATGTCTTGGTTTGACATAAGCAATTCCTACAAACAAATTATAACATACTTTGTGTCATAGGAAAATAATGCAGCAGAACGCCACCAAAAACATCTCTAAAAATATATTCATTCAAATCCTGGAAATTTTATTCCACATACATTATTCATATAACAAGCATATTCAAACATAGTTATTATTGTTAGTTTTTTTTGTACTGCTTAAAAACAGAAATTTCATAAAAAATGAATACTTGAAACTTCAAGCAAAATATAAAGATGTAGTACTACTGAAATTACAAAAAAGTATAAAGATTTAAAATTAAAAGAATTAAGATTGTCCTATGAATATCAAGAAAAACTACACAAGGAAAAAGAAGAGCAACGTCTGATTAGAGAACAAATGCGTGAAGAAGAAAAGCTTCAGAAAGAAATAGAAAGAAAACAAAAAGAAGCTGAAAATACAAAAATACCGACAAGTATTTAATTTGTATAATTCTAGTTTAGATTCTGTAAAGTCGCGGAACTGTAAATCAATAATAACAAGGCGAATGTAAACTTTTATATTTTACTGTCATTATCGGGCTTGCTCCGACTTTTTATCGCCAAACGGAAAATCCAGCAATCTGTAAAAAATCCGAATAGAAAGAAGAATTGATTTTTTCATTGTGCACCTCGTTTTAGTTGGATTTTATTAAAGTCAGAAGAAAACAGATATGCTTTTTCCGCATTGTTAGTTTTATATTTATTTTTTGTAAAAAATTTAAATTTTACTTGATACAGATTTATTATAAAAATATACTGTTTGTGAGGAATATTTTTTATGGAACAAAAACTTTCAGAAACTGACAGAAAATTATTTTATGTAAAGCTTCCTTTTCTGCTGCTTTTATCTTCGTTTTCACCATTCTTGCTGGCTCCAGTTTACCTATATATTACTGGAATTGCCACAATTGATGAATTTATTACCATCCTGTTTTCACCTTACACTATTCTTGCATACGTGATTGCGGTTTTGTGCCCGTTTGCTTTTTACAGGTTTCTTCGGAAAAATATAGAAACTTATGACGGAACAGATGAAGTCATTAGGAAAATAAATCTTCTATTGAAATATTCCGGAAAAATAATTTTTGCAATAAATTTAGTTTTGGGAATTGCAATACCTTTTCTTGCCTGCTTTGTGATTCATTTAAAAGACACGCAGTTTGCAGCATTTGAAGGAAGTTCTCCGTATCTTTCAATCATTCTTATCTGCACAGGCTTTATGCTTCTCTACGGAATCAGCTTTTACACAGTTTTCAACAGCCGCTTCGAGCACTTCCTGCACTGGCTTCCGTTTGATAAATCCGTTGTAACTTCATCAAACCGCGAGCGAATCATCTTGATGACGCTTGTAAATCTTTTGGGCTGCTTTCTAATTATCACGGCATCTTTTTTGGTTCCCAGTGTTGCATCCGACTCTTCGGTTTCCGGCGTTCTGAAAGTTATTTTCCCAGCGGCGGTATTCAGTTTTATTTCAGTAGGACTTACAACTTCAGTTACCGCTTACGACATAAAGAACAACCTTCAGCAGGAAAAAGCGATTCTGGGCGCGCTTGCCGAAAAAAACTACGCGATAAAACGTGCGCAGGTTGTCACGCGCAACGACTTCGGTATCATCATAAATGACCTGAACAATGCATACAAAATCATAAGAACTATTTTTCAGGAAATCAGCAAGGACGTAAATTCCACGCTGTCTGTTTCATCTGAAGTTTCTGAGCACGTTGACCAGTCAATTTCAGAAATCGCAAACGTAAAGAGCATTTCAAATTCTGTAAAAAATGAAATGATAAATCAGGTTGCTTCTGTTGAAGAGACGAGCGCGACAGTTGAAGAAATCATCAAGCACATCCGCCATTTGAACAATGAAATTGAAAAGCAGACATCTGCAATTGACCAGTCGTCGGCTGCGATCGAGCAGATGGTTGCGAACGTAAACGGTGTAACTTCAAGCCTTAAGAAAAACAACGGCACAGTCCAGGAGCTTGAAAGCGCATCCGAAGCCGGAATGAAAAAAGTCCACATTGCAAGCGAGCTTTCCGAAGAAGTTCTGGAAAAATCAACATTGCTTATGGACGCAAGCAAAGTCATTCAGGACATTGCAAGCCAGACAAACCTTCTTTCCATGAACGCGGCGATTGAAGCTGCCCATGCCGGTGAATTCGGAAAAGGCTTCTCCGTTGTTGCGGACGAAATCAGAAAGCTTGCCGAGCAGAGCAATGAGCGCGCAAAATCCATTGAAACAAACCTGCGAAGTCTTTCTGAATCAATCAATTCGGTTGCCACAAACGCAAACGAAGTTTCTGTTCAGTTCAACAATATTTATTCTCTCATAAAGAAAGTTCAGAACGAGGAGCTTATAATTTCCAACGCAATGACAGAACAGACTGAAGGCAACAAGCAGATTCTTGAAGGAATCAGCCGGTTGACAGAATCAACAACAACTGTAAAGGACGGCGCGGCGGAAATGCTGAAAGGCGGCGAGCAGATTTCAATTGAAATGAAAAACCTGAACAAAGTTACTTCAGAAACAAACACAAAAGTAAATTCGATTAACGAATCTGTTCAAAAAGTTACAGAAACTTTGGCGGATTCAAAAGAACACGTTCTGGAAAATTCTGCAAATGTAAAGTCATTAAGCGAAAAAATGTCGGACTTTAAATTTTAACTTTTGCTATTGACACTGCTCCCCTTTTCCGTGCATACTGAAAAAAGCAAAGGGGGAGTAGTTACTTCCTTAAGAATCAACAGCCGGCTCTTTGAGTCTGGTTCTTAGGCTTCGGCTTGACCGGAGAAACAAGACCTTTTGCCTGATTATCCTGTTTATTTCAGGGTGACCGGGCAAAGGGTCTTTTTTTTTGCGGCGGCGGATTTTACAGACGGAGGTTTTAGAATGGAACGGATTTTGGATTATTTTTTAAGCGGAATCGGGGCGATGACCTGGCAGAATTTTGCGATGATTGCGATAGGCGCACTGCTGATTTTTCTTGCGGTCTACAAAAAGTACGAGCCGATGCTGCTCTTGCCGATTGGTTTTGGCGCGATTCTGGTGAATCTTCCGCTGGCGGTTGTCCTTGGAACGGCTGAGCATCCCGGAGCGCTTCAGATTCTTTTTGACTGCGGAATTATGACGGAACTTTTTCCGCTGCTGATTTTTGTGGGAGTCGGCGCGATGATTGACTTTAAGCCGCTGCTTGAACGTCCGTGGCTTTTAGTTTTCGGGATTGTGGCGCATTTCGGGATTTTTATTGCGGCGGCGGTCGCATACTGGGGATTCGGCTTCAGCATAAACGAAGCGCTGAGCATCGGCGTTATTGGCGCGGCGGACGGTCCTACCGCGATTGTTGTGGCAAGCCGTTTCGCAAAAAATCTTTTGGGACAGATTACGGTTGTCGCCTATTCGTACATGAGCCTTGTTCCTATTATAATGCCTCCTGTAATCAAGCTTCTTACAACAAAAAAGGAGCGCACGACTAGAATCCAGGCGAAGAACAAGAACATTCCGCATTGGGTGATGGTCGTTTTTCCGGTGGCGGTTACGGTTGCGGTAAGCATTCTGATTCCGGACGCGGCGGCTTTAATCGGTTTTCTGATGTTCGGAAATTTAATCCGCGAGTGCGGTGTTCTTGAAAAACTTTCGTCGGCGGCGCAGAACGAGCTTTCAAACATTGTGACTTTGCTTCTGGGAATCAGCGTAGGAGCGAGCATGACGGCGCAGAATTTTCTTAACGTTCAGACGCTCCTGATTATGCTTTTGGGACTGATTGCATTCGCAGGCGACACAGTCTGCGGAATCCTGTTCGCGAAATTCCTGAACTTGTTCCGCAAAAAAGGAAACAAGCTGAATCCGATGATTGGTGCGTGCGGAATCTCTGCGTTTCCTATGGCGAGCCGCGTAGTGCAGAAACTTGCCCTTGAGGAAGACAACCAGAACTTTATCCTTATGCACGCGGTTAGCGCGAACGTTTCAGGGCAAATCGGGTCGCTTGTTATAGGCGGAATAATAATGGGATTTTTGGGCGGAATGTAGGCAATGTCAACAGGAATAATGATTGCAGGGCCGTCCGGAAGCGGAAAAAGCTCGCTTGGGAAAATCGTCGCGGAAAAACTGGGCTTTCCGTATTTTGATGTGGACGATTATATTTGGAAGAAAGACACGAGCGCGCCATACACTCAGATGTATTCAAAGGCGGAAAAGATAAGATTGCTGAAAAGCGGCATTGAGCCTTATGAGCATTTTGTGATGGCAGGCTCGATGAGCTCCTTTCATCAGGCGTTCGACGACAATTTTGAGATGATGGTCTTTCTTTACGCCGAGCCTGAAATCCGTTTGCGGCGCGTCCACAAAAGGGCAATGGAACGGTTCGGCAAAAGAATACTTGAAGGCGGAGATTTGTACGAAAGCCACCAAAAATTTCTGGAAAGCAACCGAAGATACGAAAGCGACAGCTCTCCGAATCTTGGCGAACAGAAAGAATGGATGAAAAGTCTTCCGTGCGTAAAAATCGAGCTGGACGGAGGCAGAAGCCTCGAAAGCAACGCTCAAATCATTGTAGAGAAATGGAATAAAATGAAGGGAGAGGTTAAAATCTAAAAAGGAGCAAAAAAATGTGCGAAGAATGTTACTCAGACGAAAACAGAATTACTCCGCTGCTGAATCCCTTGGACTGTCTGGAAAACCACACTCAATATATCTGCGGAACTTGCGGACGCTGCATCTGCATTGAATGCGACCCGAAAAGAGACCTGCAAAGATGGAATTTTCCCTTCAAGTCATTGGAAATCGCAAAACTTTATTTGCGGACAGCCGACTTCACAACAAAAAGCTCATGCGGCATTTACGAGATTGAAAACAGCAAAGCTAGGCTATCTTATAAAATTTTCGCCGCAAGCGAAGATCTGGAACTCTTCCTCAAAAAGAACAAGGACAAAAAATGCAGACAAATGTCCCCTGTTTTCAGCATTGAAGAATACAAAGAATATCCGCACACACAAGTGCGAAAACTGACTTCCGATGAAATAAAAAAATATATGAGCGAACGATGAATTTCAGTTTAGGAGTTTTGTTTATCCGCTGTGCCGGATGTGATATACTCGGCTTGGCGAATCAGAATTTTTTACTTCAATAAATCTTCATGAACAAAAAGGAAACATTTCAGAAATGAAAGACGGACTAAAGTCAAAGAAAAACACGGATTCAGGCATTGACAGCATAAAATACAGATTGGGAAAACTTGAGGACATCGAAACAATCACCGTCCTGATTCAGGAGGCGATTAAGGAAATGGAAAAGCCCGACACGAACGGTTGTTGAGCTTGCCGAAACAAAGTGAGGGTAACGCCCAAAAGAAAAATCAAGGAAAATGTGAAAAAATGTGTTTTATTTGCGACAAAAGGGTCATATATTGATGAATAAAAAGAAGGATAAAGCAGATGAAAATTATTGATATTGTTGGTGATAATTATTTGGGCAAATGGAATAAAACCAGAACCGCCTGCAGAGGAATCGTAATTGAAAATTCAGAAATCCTGCTTTCATACGAAAGTGTAACCGGGCAATGGATGATTCCCGGAGGCGGATTAGAAGAAAACGAAAACGAAGCGGACTGCTGCATTCGCGAAGTTGCGGAAGAAACCGGAATTTTGGTAAACGCTTCTGAATGTCTGCTTGAAATAGATGAATATTACGAAAATTGGAAATTGATTAACAAATATTTTATCTGCAAGGTGAAAGGAACTACAAACACAAAACTGACAGAAAGAGAGCAAAAAGTCGGAATGGAAGCAAGATGGCTTTCTGTTGATAACGCTAAAAACATATTTTCAAAGCACACTTCATATACTGAAACAGACGAAATGCGAAGAGGACTGTATTTAAGAGAGTACACGGCATTGTGTGAATTGGTTTGATTGCCCTGAATATTGTGTTATTTATCGGGATTATACTTGCAAATTGTCTCTTCGTGCGTATGCGTCGTCATTCCGAATCTCACAAGGGCCGTTTGCTCCTACGCTTTTATCAAAAACGTCGTCACACGGCGCGTCGCTCAGTTCAGGGCGAATCCCAAAGCATGCGTGTACTACGTTGACGATACAAAGAACAAATACAAGGGCGCGCTTTTCACCGGCACGATCGAAGTCTGTACTGACCACGACACAAAAGCAATGCTCTGGCGCGACGGATTTGAAATGTACTACCCGAAAGGCGTGGACGATCCAGGCTACTGCGTCTACCGCTTCACCGCACAAAGCGTAAACTATTACCACGGACTTGCCAACATGACGCTTCAGATTGATGAGGTGGAATAACAAAGCATTCTATAATATAAAAAAAATTTAAATTATCTGAATCTAAAAAACAATCAGCGGAATATTTCGGTTGATTGTTTTTTCTTTTCAAGATAAACTCTATAAAAAAATAACGTCAGTTATAAAAATATTTTTATTGGAGAGTTAAAATGAAAACAATCGGACTTATCAGTGGAATGAGTTGGGAAAGTACAATTCCATATTATAAAATCATAAATGAAGAAATCAAGACAAAACTTGGTGGACTTCATTCTGCAAAAATAATTCTTTACAGTGTTGACTTCGATGAAATTGAAAAATGTCAGTCCTGTGAAAATTGGGAAAAAAGCGCTTTCATTCTTGGAGAAGCTGCAAAAAAACTTGAAATGTCAAGAGCAGATTTTATTTTAGTCTGCACCAACACAATGCACAAAGTTTATATGCAGATCCAGTCAATGATAAAAATTCCTGTGATCCATATTGCCGATGCAACAGCTTCCGAACTGAAAAAAAGAAAAACTTTCAATGCCGGACTTCTTGGAACAACGAACCTCGGCGCATATTTCATCAGCACGACCAGCAGCCACTACGACTGGGCGCTAAAAAAACTGAAGGCGCACAGAAAGATTGTCGCAATTAAGTAGAGAAAATCATCGCTGAAAATGTGGTCATTGAGTTTACCGAAAATGTGGTCTCTGAGCCTGCCGAAATGAATCACTGCATTTTCTTCAAAATCATGCTATAATAATCAGAACGGAGGCAAGCCATGTCCTATGAAACATTCCTGGAACACTTCTCTATGTTTTCAAGAAAAACGCCTGCATGATTCCTTATCTTGAAAATCAATCGGAATTTCTGTAATAACCGAAATGGAGCTTCTTTCGTTTCCTAAAATAACAGATACAGAAGAAATGTTTTTCAAAAGAATGATTGAAAACTGCGATGTAATTCCTCTTGATGAGAATGTAAAAAGGCAGGCTATCAAAATCAGAAGAACTTACGGAATACAAAATCCGACTTCAACAGGACTTCCCCATGATTACACTAAAACCCGTAACGCAAAACGAAAAGGAACTTCTCTGGAACATCAATCAAAAGTATTTGTACGAGATGACAAAATATTATCCGGACGAGATGGATGAGAACGGAAATTATCACTACGGATATTTTGAAGCGTATTTTACCGAGCCGGCGCGTAAGGCGTATTTAATCTACAGCGGGCAGAATCTGGCAGGGTTCGCAATGCTGAATCCGCACTCGTACATCGGGCACAAGGTGGATTTTGTGATTGCGGAATTCTGCGTTTTTCCGGCATACCGCAGGCAGCACATCGCCCAAAAAGCCAGTGAATTTATCTTGAAAAAACATCCGGGCAAATGGGAAATCAAATTCAACGGGAACAACTTGGGCGCAAAAAAACTGTGGGAAAAAGTCACGCAAAAATACAATCCGGCGGTTCATCACATTAATGATGAGGAAACTGTCCTTGAATTTTCAAACTGCTGAATCGGTGCTTATCGAACTCGCTTAAACTAGTCATTGCCGTGCTTGACAGGGGAATTTCTTTGCACGGATTATCAACCAATTTTCTTTCAAAAACATTGCAGGGACAAGTCCGATAATGACATAAAAAGTACTTTTGGGAGATTTCATTTCACAAGCTTCTGCTTATGTTTTGAGTTGATTGCAAATGATTCTTTCAAGCTAGAAATTTTCCTTTTTATGCATTCTGTAAGTTGTTCTATTTTAATATATGTCAGTTTGAATATAAAAAAAACGACCGCAAGAAAAACTTACGGCCGTTGAATAAAACCTATAGGATATGTGTGTAGATGATAATAGCTATTGAAAGCACTATTGGAATTCCATTCTTAATGAACTTACGGAAACTTTCTCCTTTGCCTCGTACTATGATATTTTGTACAATGGCAAGAACCACAGGAATTATTACAGTCGGTGGAAATTGAAAAATCCAAAGAAATCTTTCCAATCTCTCGGGATTGCCCTCCATGAACCATTTTGCCCCAATCATATAGATTAGCCAGCCGATGGACATTACTATCGTGCGGTATATAAATGCGCCCACATCATCCCTGTAATACCACAACTCATAACGTTCTTCACTATCAATTATATCCTGTTTCTTCTGTCCTGATTCGCAATAGCATTTTTCTGAGCAGTATCCGCCATTCCATTTTAGCGGTCTGTATTTTCCGCAGTAATTGCAATATCCATAATTGTTTTCTGACATAAAAAAACTCCTGCCATGTTATTTACATTTTATGCATGTAACTTGTATTGTTCATATAATCCTAAACCAGTTAAATCAGTAATTGAGACTATAGAGCCGTCATCCGCAGTCGCAATCTCAAAAACACCATAGTATCTATGATGCGAATTTCGCTCTCCAGTTCGCTTTGTAATTTCGCCAGTATAATCGTCGATGGTAAGAAAAACCACTGTTGTTTTTCCTACGGCAAGGCAGCCCGAAAGATTTTCCTTGAGCCAGACGTTAAGTTCGTCAGAGAATGGAAGGCATCTATCAGGATTTGATTCAATTCTCGTTTTACAAGATTGAATTTTGTCCTGAACTTCGTTTTCTGCTATGGCATACATATAAACATGCCTCATTAATGATTCTTCAAGTTTGAAGTTTTTACTTGCCGAAGAGAATTCATTCGTTTCACTATTGTTAGTAACAGTCCATTCGACAAATGATTTTTTGTATTTGTCATTTCGTTTTACCGTATCAATTCCTATAAAAATTCCAAAACCAAGCACTGCTGCAACAAGAACAGCAGAGAGAATAGAAACAATTTTATACCAAAGTTTAGGCCAGTGGTTCAGATGCCAGTTCCCGATTTTCCCAATCAGAATCTTGACTTTGCTGTTTGAAGCTCTATTTGCATGGAATTCGTCGAGCAAGGCTGTGTATTCGGAACAATATTCTTCAAACTGTGAACCAAACTGCTCAAGATTTGATGCAATTTCATCGTTTTCATAATTTTTGTTCATTTCTATTTTAAAATTCTTCCGGTCTATGCTAAGCACAAAATTCTTGCAGAGAGCCTGTATTTTTTGTGTTGCTGTTTCCACCTTCTTTTTCGGAACAATAAATTCGCTCTTTGCTGAATAAGATAATTTTGCGGAATATATATCATTTGAAGTCAAAGCAGCGGCAATCTTTCCCTTGAATTTTTTCGCCTTGATTTTGCGTGCGGCTGAATACAAAATGCTTTTAGGTGTTTTTACAAACTGTTGCTTTTCATAAGTTTTACCTTCTTTCTTTATAAGTTCCTCGAATTTTTCAAACTGTTTTCTGTAGACGTTCTGAATGAAGAAAAGCCTTGAGAAAAGCTCGTCTTTTGTACCCTGCGACAATGTTATCTGGGAATTTTTGATTGTGCTCAAGAATTCAACGCTTTCGTTCATAAGATTAAGCTCGTAAACATCAAGAATGAAATTTTCGATTTTATTTGCAAGGACTTCTTTTTCCTTTTCCGCCTTTTTTAAGCAGGATTCAGCCGCATTCATTTGTCTCTTCCAATTGTCAACCTGCCCTTTATAGCGGTTTAATTCTGCTTTTGCCATAGCCTCACGCTTTTTTGCTTCATTATAACCTAGTCGGTCTACAATAATTTTTTGGCGGGGAGCGGCACTTTTTCCGCCAGCAGTTTGCATACCATTAAACATGCCACCTTCAATCTGCCGCGTATTATCCTCATAATCCATGCAGGCATCCATATCTCTTTGAGCATCACTGACTGCCTGTTCTGCAGCGTCATACTGGTCTTTAACAGCATCATACTGGGATTTTTTTTCATCATATTCAGCCTGAAATTTTTGAATTTTCGCCTCTATTTCGGGCATTACCGCATTGTTCCATTTTATTGCATAGTTTGCCGAAGCCTTTCCCACTGCATCAGCAGTTTCTTGCTCCCAACTAACGCACATTCCTTTCCAAGTTGCTAGAGCCGACTTTGCTCCTGCCTCTGCATTTGATGCTGTAACTGACTGTTGCAGAGCCGACAATGCACTTTGATTTACACTCATTATTTTTGCCTCCATTTTTTCAGCATGACTTATATCAGTAGCGAAATTATATGCTACGAAAAGGAAATTTTTGCATGAAATCCTACAAGAAAGATTATGAAATTTCAAATAAAAAATTGTGAAAAATTCATGAGCAACGTTTTTTTATAGGCAAAACACCGCAATTTAAACCGCTACTTATTCTTAGAATTTAGAAAACATTTTCTGTGTACGCTTGTAGCTGATCTTTAAAAAATGCGGGTAAAATAATTATCTACAGAATGGAGGATTATGTTCAGTTCCTCTGCAATTTGAGCCTTTGATTTTCGCTCAAGTAGTTTCCTGAAAACATTCTTCTTTTATTATAATCAGCTATTTGATAATTTTAATTATTGCCTGTTGTCATATTTTCAGAAGTAAATAAAGAATTTTCTCAAGATACAATTAAGGCAATGCTTTGGCATGACAGATTTTAACTGTACTATCCGAAAAGGCGTGGATGATCCCGACTACTGCGTCTACCGCTTCACCGCCCAGTCCGTAAAATACTACCACGGACTTGCCAACATGACGCTTCAGATTGAAGAAATTGGATAATAAATATTAAAAAACAGTCCGTATAAAGCGGAATTCCTTTTTACTCGTCAGTTCCCATTTCAAGAATAAGATTTACTATATTCTCTTCAATTTTCAAACGCTTTGCAATTTCAGCATTTTTCCATCCGTCTTTTTTCAGCTTAATAACATTCGATTTTAGCTGCGGAGTAATATTTGAACCAGTTACAGCAGATGGCTTGCTTCCAACTTCCTTCGCTGTAATATCATGAAGAAGTTTCAACTTGCTATCAGCATCAGAATAAAGTTTTTGCAGCCTGACTTCTGTGTTAAGAATTCCATCACGCGAATCTTTGATTTTCGCAATACGTTCTTCCGCATCATCAATCAAACTTTGCAAAGAAGTTATTTTATCAACGGCATCATTAATTTTTCCGCTGTTCTTCATAATCTTATCAATATGGTTTTGCATTGACTTGATTTCATCCGGCAGAGAATTAACTTTGCCTGAGCATTCTTCAAGACGTTTTTCAAGCTGTGAAATATTTTCAAAAGAGCTGTCAACTTCTTCTGCGACACGATCGTAAGTTTCTTTTTTATTTTCTATCCGCTCAAGTTTTGACTGAACATTTGAAATGCTGTCCTGAAATTTTCCAACCTTTGCCTGCATATTTAAAATATCATCGCTCATAGAAGTGAGTTCCTGAATCTTTGAATCCATGCCGCTGCTCAAATTCATAAGCGTATTGAATTTATATTCAATGCTGTCCAAACGAGATTTATCCGAGCTATATGCATTCAAACGTGAATTAACATCATCGCCGAACTTTTCAAGACGCTGCGCCTGAGCAGACAAGTCATTTAGTTTTTCTTCAAAATTTTTCACTGCTGAAATTTTTTTGTTTAAATCATCAATAGAAGTTTCAAGCTGTTTTTTCAAAATATCTGCTTTGTCAAAGACCGCCGTTTCAGTTTTGAAAGTTCCAATGCTTTTGTTGATTTCATCAATTTGGAACTGAAGCTTATTCGCCTCCTCGCCGATTTTATCAAAGGCATTGTTGTAAACACGCATATATTCGTCAGTCTGCTTGTCAAATCTGCTTTTGAGTTCCTTGCTTTTTTTGTCAGCATAATCTTCCTGGTCAGCCGTTGATTTCTTTACATTTGCAAGCATATTTTCATATTGCTCACGGAAATCAGCAAGAGCCGCCTTGGACTTTTTATCGTAATCATCAAGAACATCTGTAGCTTTATTTGCCGCAACAGAAAAATCTTTTTGCAAGTCATTTATTTTTTGATCATTTGTGTCGGCAAGAAGCTTGAGCTGATCTTCAATTTGCTGCGAGGCATCCTCGTATTTTCCTTTAAGACTGTTTTTCCAAGCTGTAAATTCCTGCACAGCCGCATCGATTGTTGCCGACTGAGATTCCTGCTTTGAAAGAAGAATCTCGCGGAAATTTTCAAACTTGGAATTCAAATCATGCTCAATTTTATCAAGCTGACCATTCATGCGCTCATTATAACTGTCAGTTTCTGTCTTTAAATATTCATCCGCATTTTCAATCGTTTTTTGAATTTCGTTTCTATACTGCTCAATAAAATCATGAATTTTCTGATTCACTGTATTAATCTGCTCCTGAACAGTTGTCTGACCGGAAAGCAACGCTGTCTGGAATTTCTTTTCCTGTTCAAGTGTTTTCTTTGTAAGTTCGGAAATTCGTTTTGCAAGAGCATCATCATATTGCTTCTCCAAAGCTGCACGTTTAACTTCATACTCAGCTGTAAAATCAGAAAACTGCGCGTCAAATTTATTTTTCCAGTCAGAAAGTTTTAGAACAACATCATCCTGACGTTTTGCAAGATCAGTTGTAAATGAATCTTCGAACACTTTGACTTTTGCGCTAAGTTTAGCAACGGAATCTTTTTTAATTTCATCAAGTGAAGTCTGAACAGAATCCAAGTCAACTTTTAGTTTTTCATATTTTGCAACAATTGATTTTTCAAAGTCAGCCTGAGTTTTTTCCGCGCCTTCAGAAAATTTTTCAAAGTCGCCTATGACTTTTTTCTGGCTTTGATCCATAAGTTTTCTTAAAGATGATTCAAGTTTGTCAACGTCAGCTCCGGCAGTATTCAATTTTTTAAACCTATACTCCATTTCTTTTTTGTAAGCATCGAGCTGCTTGTCCAAGGCTTCAAGATATTTTGTCTGGCGGGCATCACATTCAGCGGCAACATTTTTTGTAGAGGAAAGCAAACTTCCATTAAGTTCATCAATCTGATTTTGCATTGACAAAGAAAATTCCTTGAGCTTTTCAGAATTGCTTTCATTTTCATTTTCAATTCGCTCGGAAATTTCTTTTGCATTATTTTCAATTTGCTCGTAGCGGGAAAGAATAGAAGAAAGCGTTCCGTCAATATTTTCCTTTATCGATTTTGTCTGCGCATCAAGAGAACCAAGGGAAGTTTTTATATCGGAATGCATTTCGTCCACGCGCTTTTGAACATCGCCTTTGTACTTGTCAAGATTTGCAGAACTCAAACTGCTGAATTTTTCATAAGCATCATTTTCATCTTTTTCTGCTTTTTCAAGTATAGAAGAAAATATTCCGTTGTATTTTTTTTCAAGTTCAGAAGACTGGTTTTCAACAGAATTCTGCAAAGCTTCCAATTTTTCAGAATTAACTTTCACATCCTGCTTTAACGCCAATGTAATTTCATTTACATTTTCTGTTGTTCTTGAAATCTGTTCTTGAACTTTTTCAATTGCAGTTTTCGCATCTAAAACAAGGCTGTCAGTTTTTTCTTCAATCTGCTTTTGCGCATCTTCAACATAAGCAAGAGCGTTTCCAGAAACTTCATCCGTTTTTGTAGAAATTATTTTCTGGACATCTTCAAAACGACTCTTTGCATCTACAATCGCATCTTCTGAAAGAGACTGAATTTCATTTGTGCGCTGATTAATAAGTTCCTGCAAATCGCGGGTTTTGTTTTCAAGCTCTTCTTTTAAAGAGTTAGTATTCTGCTCAATTTTTTGCGTGTACTCAGAAGTTGTGGACTTATACTGCTCCATCGCTCCGTAAGTTTGAGTTTCAACATTGTTTTCAAGATCAGCAAGTTTCTTTTCAATTTCCTGAGCACGTTCATGAATTTGACGTTCAAGAGCCTCTGTTCGTTCCGCAAGTTCTTTGCGCAAAACATCAGTTCTATCTTCAATATCCTGCGTATAATTTGAAGTCGTCGTTTTGTATTTTTCAATGGCTTGCGCTGTCTGATTTTTTACATCTTCTGTAAGATTTGAAAGTTTTCTGCGGACATCATCTTCAAGTCCGTCTGTGCGGTTTTTAATTTCAGTGGAAATTGCAAGAGCCTTGTTATTTATGTCTTCAAGTTTCTTTTTAAATATGCTGTCAATCGAATCAAACTTATCAATGAAACTTGTATTAAGTGCTGCTGTTTTCTGGCGGATTTCATTTTCAATTTTTGAAATAGAATTTTCTAATGAAGTGTTTGAAGCTCCTGTTTTTTGTTTTATTTTTGCATTAAGCTCATCAACATTTTTATCCAAATCAGCATCAAGGGAACGCATTTTTTCCTTGAGTTTTGAATCCAAATTTGAAGACTTTTCATTGAACAAAGCAATAAGCGCCTGGGATTTTTTCTTCATTTCGGATTCTGCATTTTCATTATTTAAATCCAAAGATTCTTTCAGCTTCTTTGTTTTTAAATCATAGTTTTCTTCAAGCTCTCGTGTTTTATCTTCAAAAAACTGAATAACGTTACGGCTTTTATCTGCAAAGGTCGAATCCATTGAAGAACATTTTTCCTCATAAGATTTTGAAAGATCCTTCATTTTTTCTTCAATATTCGAGAACATATCGGAGTAGCTTTGCTCTAAAGAATTTTCAAGGTCAGAAGTTTTTGAGTTGTATTCAGTTTCAAGGGAAGCCACGTTACTTTTGAAAAACTCTTCCAACCGTGAAGTTTTTTCTTCCAACTGAGAATCAAGTGAAGAAATTTCAGAATTGAGCCGCTCCGAAAAATCAGAAATATTCGACTCAAGTTCAGAAGAGAAAATATCAGATTTTTGTTTCACATTGTCTTCAAAGACTGAAGTCTTGTCCTCAAAAATTTTCGCTTGCTCTGTGAAAGTTTCAAGCAAGGAAGAAAATTTATTTTCCAATTCATTTTGAAGAGAATCAGCGCGCTCTTTATAACCGGCTTCAATAGAATTTGAAGTTTCATTGAAATAAGATTCAATCTGTGAAAGTTTTTCTGAAAATTTATTTTGAATGCCTGACGATGACTGCTCAAGTTTTTCTTCAATTTCAGAAATTCTTCCAGAACATTCGTCTTTAATCCTTGAAGTAGAATTTTCAACAATGTCAGAAAGTTCTTTTATTTTGTCAGCAAACTCACTTTCAAAAGTTCCTGCGGATTCATTTATTTTATCTTCAAGCGCACCAGTTTTTTCAGCAAGAGAATTATCAAGACCAGCAACGGCATCTTCCAAACGTGAATCAAAGTTTTCAGAACTTTCTTTTAACTCCTGTTCAAGCGATTCAATTTTTTCAGTCCAAGTGCCGGTAAGAACATTTGTACGCGCGTCAATCATTTCTGAAATGCGTTGTGTGCGCTCATTGAATTTTTCTTCAATTGCGGAAGTCTGCTCTTTCAAAGAATCACTGAATATTTTTGTTTTATCATCGAGGCTTTTTTGCGTTTCAGAAATTCTTGAATCAATAATCGCAGTGATTTGTTTTGTCTGAGCTTCAACTTCATCAAGACAAGCGGAAGTTCTTTTTTGAGATTCATCTTTGAGTTTTGCAAACGACTCGTCTTCAAGCTGCTTTGCATTTTCAATCGCCTTGGAATATGCCTGACGGATATCGTCTTCAATTTTTTCCATAATAGCCTGATTTTGCTTTATGGCTTTTTCTGTTGTCGCATCAATTTCCGAAGCGCGCTGCTCATACTGATTCAGCAAATCAGAACCAATCGTCTTGAGCTGCTCAGAATTTTTTACAGAGAATTGTTTTGTAACATCAGAAACTTTTTTCTCTATAGCTTCAAGAATTTGATTTTGGCGGGAAAGCCTGGAATTTACTTTGTCCACAACAAGGGCTTCTTTTTTTACAGAATCAAGATTTTGTTCAACTGCGGCTGTCATTTCCATAAGATTCTGCAAAACTTTATCATAAGCTTCAATTTTATTTTTTATGTTCTCAATATTCTGAACAGGATTTTCAAAATTTTCTGTAGTCTGGCGGCACTCGTCAATCTGCATCTGCATTCTTTTTATCGCAGCCTTAACTTGAATATCTTTTGTGTCCAAATCGTTTGCAAGAAGTTTTATAGATTCCGTCTGCTTTTCAAAATACTCATCGAATTCAGCCTGACGCTGGTTTGCATAGCGTTTGACTTTTTCCATTGAATTTTCATTTTTACCAGTCTGCTGAATAACAACAGAAACAATCGCAGACAAAACTACCGCAATGACAATTCCTAATATAGTAATCACTTTTTATTTCCCGCCCAAATTTATTTAAAAAGAAGTTTTATCTATTTTAACACAATTTTTTCAAGCTGACGATAATTTTTAAATGAAATATCAGCCTCTGGAAGTTTTATTCCAAACATCCGGCGAAAACCAGTTAAAATATATGCGCTTTTCATTTTTGCATTGTTTGCGCCAAGAACATCGTATTTTTTGCTGTTTCCCACATAAAGAATTTTTTCCGGCGGAACATCAAGTTTTCTGCTCAAAATTCCAAAAGAATAAACAGAAGGTTTTAAAGCTCCCGATTCTTCTGAGCCAATGCAAACATCGCAAAGTTCTTTTATTCCCCAAATATCACCTTTTTGTGACGGCGGAAAATCAGAAAGAATTCCGATTTTTAATCCGGCAGATTTCATGTTTTTTATACATTCGTAAGCATGACTGTACGGTTTTATCTTTTTGAAAAATTTTTTTATTCCTTCATAGCAAACATCATTTATGATTTTTTTTGATTCAGCAACAGGAAATTTTGTTTCCTCCGCAAAAAGCCTTGCCTGAAATTCATAAAAATCAGACAGCGGCGCAGTCCTATGAAGAATCTTGCGGATTTTATTATAATGAAGATAAAACTTTAAATGCTTGATCACATACAGCGGCATAAGAAGATAAAGTCTCCAAGACGGATAAAGAGTTCCGTCAATATCAAATGCGACTGCTTCTATTTCTTCGAACATACATTTCAATTATATAAAAATAATTATCGAATCTCAAGCGTATAATCAAAAGAAGCCGTTCCGTCCAGTCCGGAAGATTCCTCGGAAAATCTCCAAAGTTGAATTTGTTCTTTTATTTCAGCCTGAATCTGCAGAGGCAAAAGCGATGACGGTAGTATGGAAATTCCTGTTACAGGAACAGTTCCGTCCGCACGAACTTTAAAACGGACAATCACTTTTTTTGTTTCATCAACAAGTTTTGCGTTTTCTTCTGAAATAAATATAACAGGATTTTTTGGATACAAAAGCTCTCTTGATTTTCCGTCTGACATTTTTATAGAAAGTTTTCCGCCTGAATTTTGAGAAGCAACAGATGTTTTACTTTTTATATTTCCAGAAACAGATGAAGAAAAAGTATTTTTAATATTAGCCAAAGAACTTTTTGTCTCTTCTGAAACATCTGCATTTCCACTTCCAGCCGATTCGGAAGAAGATGAAACTCCAGAAGTTTTTTCAGCTGAACTTTTTGCAGCAGTTCCTTCAACTGAACTTTTTACAGAAGATTTATTTTGCGCTTCGGAAATATTTTTGCTTTGCACAGTTTGCGAATCGTCAAAAAAACTTTCATTCCATTCAGCAGTTTTTTTTGCAGAAGAATTGTTTTCCGCCATAAGCTGCTCAACGCTTTTTTTAATTTTTGGCTCTTCAAAAGTTTTTTGTTTTTCAGAAGAAACAGGCAATCCATTTTTTACAATTTTATTTTTTTGAGAACTTGATTTTTCTTCAGGAATTTTCTTTGGCTCAACAGGTTTTATTTTTTCAACATCTTTAGAACTTTGATTTTTTGAAGGAACATCTTTTTTCTGCAAAGTAGTTTCCTGCAAAGATTTTTTTTCAACAGGAAAAGAGGCAAGATTTATCGTCAAGACTTGAAATTTTTCCTGAGGTTTAAATTTTACAGCAAGAGAAAAAATCAAAAAAGCCAAAAAGAAAAATGCAGTAAACGCAAAAGCAATCGCATTTCCGCGCCGTTCAAGACTTGTCATTTTTTTCCGCTCGTCCTCAAACTGACAAAAGCAAAGCCGCTCATTCTGATTATATCAAACAGCTCAACAATTTTTCCGTTTTTTACATTTTCATCCGCCGAAATTAAAACAGGAAAATTTTTGCGCTCAATTTCTTTTGTGTCAAAATTTGAAAGCAAAGCTGCCAATTCTTTTTCAGAAACTTTTTCATCGTTAAACCAAAGAGCTCCATTTTCTTCTACTGAAATTGTTATACCGCTTGATTCCGCTCCGGACGAAGTAGAACTTTTTGGCAAATTAACATTTATCGCAGGAAGCAAATTGAATGTTGTGGAAACTAAAAAAAACAAAATGAGCTGAAAAATAACATCAAGCATAGGAGACAAATCAACCACAGGGTTTGTTTTTTTTCGCGCGGAAACTTTCATTTTAAGCCTCGCCTTTTTTTGTAAGACGGAACAAAACAGAAGTAACAGTCTGCTCCATTCTCGTAATGCTGTGATTGACTTGAGAATTAAAATAGCTGCTAAAAATAATCGCAGGAATTGCAACAACAAGTCCGGCAACAGTAGTAACTAAAGCCTCAGCAATCGCACCGGCAAGCAAAGCGGGATCTCCCATTGTGCCACCATTTCCAAGCACACCAAAAGCCTTGATATTTCCAGTAACAGTGCCCAGCAATCCAAGCAAAGTTGAAACATTTGAAATTGTGTTCAATGCAGAGAGATTATTTTCAAATTCAGGAACAGCGAGATCAAGTTTCGACTGAATAAATTCCTTCAAATCACGCTCTGAAAAATTTCTATGTTCAACAGCACTTTTTACAACCTTTGCACAAGGAGTATCTGCAAGAACACAAACCGACTCCGCAGTCTTAAAATCATTTTTCAAAATACAACTTTCAATATCACTGTTGAATTTTTCATCACGCTTCTTTATTGAAAAAAAATAATGAAACCGCTCAACAATAATAAACACAGCAACCAATCCGCAAGCAATAATCGGAACCATAACAATTCCGCCGCTCTTTAAAATCTCAAACATTTTTAGCTCCTATAAAAAATCAAAATAAAAGTTTCAAATTAAAAATAAAATTTTGCAAACAAAGATGCGCAGCCAGCACGAACAAGATAATCAGTTTTCATAAAATCTCTGTCTTTTCCGGCAAACAATTTTATGGCATCGGAAAGTTCAAAAGAAAGTTTTATAGACTCTTTTACATTGTAATAAACTTCACCGCCAAGCAAAGGACATTTATCGGAATCTGAACCAATATCTTCCTGCAAGGAAACTGAAAAGCCCCAAGATTTTTCTTTTGAATCAAATGAAATGGAAGTTGAAATATAATTTTTAAATTCATCAGCTGGAACATGAATCCAATGCGATTTCCATCCTGCACTCAAAGTAAAAACATTCCACAAATAAGAAAATCCTGAATCAGTAGAAAAAAGAGTTCTATCTGACGAAGCTATCTCAAAAATTCCAGAATCTATTTTCGAATCATAAACAGCTTCCCAAGTTCCGTTTTCAAAAGCAGTTTTTCTAAATTCCGCGGAAGAATAAATTGAAGCAAATTTTGAAACAGGAACAGAAATTTTCGCATTTGCGAACCAATCAGAAACTTCAGAAGGTAAAGAAACAAGCTGCGAAAATTTGTATTTATTTTCAAGTTCTGAAAGTGAATTCAAATACGTGTCAAGACCTCCGTGAACTTCAAAAGAAAAACTATTTTTCAAAGGAGAATCTTTTCCTGCAAAAGAAATTCCTGCATCAAAGAACGGAACAGAATTTCTTGTTCCCATTTCAGTTCCGCTAGCAATTCCTCCCGATGCTGAAATTTCAAGAAAATCATTTTTCCATCCAGCAGACGCAGAAGCTTCCGCTCTAAAAATATTTTCAATTTCAACAGAATCAAAATTTCCAGCTAGAGTTCCATAATCAAGTTTGCCATTCAAACCAAAAAAGAAGTTTTTTCCGCTCCATGAAAAATTTAAATTTTGATTCAAATATACAACATCAATATTTTTTTCTTGTTTCAAAAAATCATTTTTACCGTCAGCGATTCCAGCATATCGGTTGTACCAAGAGCCGCCAGTTTTAGATTCAAATCCAAATCCATGTGAAAAATTTTTTCTTACAGAAAAATTTCCAAAAGCTTCTTGAGAATTCAAATCATAAAAAAACGGACTTACGGACTGAAGACCGGTTTCATTTTTTTTGTATTCGCCGCCAATTACAAAATCCGTACTTTTTGCAGTAATAGTTTTTTCAGCGAAAAGCCTTGTACTGCTGTTAAAAAATCCATCACCAGCCTTGTGCTTTCCATATCCATTTTTGCTAAGATGTGAAAATTCAATTTTAAACGGATTTTCTCCAATGGATTTATAAACAGAAAAATCTCCGATAAAATCTCCCGGGAATCCGCCTCCAACAAGTCCTTGCGCAAAAATTGTCTTTGCCTCTCCAAAAGAAAAATCAGCAACCGGCTCTTCATCAAAACTGACATTTTCTTCTGCAAAAACAGGAAGAACAGAATCAACTTTCTTATCATCTGGAACAATTTTAGAAAAATCGGGCAACGCATCTTTTCCGGCTGCAACAACTTCGCCAGAAACAGTCGTCGTTATATCTGGCAAAGTTACATTTTCAGTTTGAGAAAATAAAGGCGCAGAAAAAAAAGCAACACAAAATAAATAAAATATATTCTTAACATTTTTCATTTTAACTTTCACTTGCTCCTAATTATTTTTTATAAACTTCTGGGCAGCGGATTTGTAACTGCTTTTCGGATAAAGTTCCAGCAAAGTTTTTGCGGAATTTTCAGAATCAGCATAAAGTTTTGCGGCATCAAAAGATTCTGCCGCTCCATAAATTGCTTTTTGCGCAAGCTCATCATTTTCAGACTTTCTAGCAAACTCGGCACATACCAAGAATCTTTGCGCGGCTTCTTTATTTTTATTCAGAAACCTCAAATATCTTGCGCAGACAAATGCAGTTCTTGCAGCATAAGAACTTTCAGCAGCCTGATTTTTTTCAGATGATTGAATTTTAAAAAGAGATTCCGCAAGTTCAAAAACTTCTTTTTTCGGCTGTTCATTTTGGATTAAAAATTCTGCAAGTTCAGTTCCTGCTATTCTGCCTTCAAAAGTTGCAGTTTTAGAATTTTCAACGTAACGCTTTTCAAGCAATGCAAGGTCTGAATTTTCTCCAGAAATCAAATTCTTCAAGAAACTGATTTTTTGTTCCGCAGTCTTTCTTTGCTCTTCAGAATCAGCAATTAAAAGAATAAATTTCTGCTGTTCAAGCGCATCTTCGTATTTTTTCTGCTCTTCAAAAATTTCTGAAAGATTTTTTCTAGCATTATAAATGAAAGTGCTTTTTGGAAAATTTTCCACAAGAATTTTATATTGCAAAACTGATTTTTCAATTTGCGCCAGTTTTCTATACGAATCAGCGGAACAATAATACGAGGCATCAATAAATTTTCCTTTAGGAAATTTTCTTTGATATTCGGAAAAACGCATTGCTGCAGTTTCATAATTCTTTAAATTGTAATACAAATCCGCGCGTCTAAAAGAACTTTCATCCGCAAAAGGAGAATTATAAAATTTATTTTGAATCTCAGAAAAAATTTTGTCAGCTTCAGAAATTTTTCCAATACGTGAATTCAAAAGCGCAATCTGATAACGGCAACGAATAGAAAACACAGAAGTATTATTTGCATAAGGCTCAAGAAATTTTATAGCGTCCTGATATTTTTCTGAATCAGAATAAATAGAAGCGCAAAGCAAAACTGAATTTTCTTTTTCTTCCTGCGATGAAAAAAAACTCAAAGCTTTCTTTGCCTGAACAATTGCATTTTCAAAATCAAAATTTTTTAACGCAGAATTTGCAGATACAATACAAGATGAATAGCACAAAGAACTTTCTGGATATTTTTCAGAAAAATTTTTAAGAGCATTAAAAGCTTCTGCAGATTCTTCCATTTTATACAAGGAATATCCGTAATAGAATTCCGCAAATGAAATTTTAGAAGACTTTGAATTTTCTGCAATAAACTTAAAAAATCCAGTTGAAGAATTTTTCCAGTCTTGCATATTAAATGAAGCCAAAGCGGAAATGTAAACTGCATCAGAAACAGAAGAAGAATCCGCAACTTTTTTACATTCGCTCATATTTCCAAGTGAAAAAAGTATTTTTGCGTAATCATATTTTTGTTCATTGTTCAGCTGCGATTTCTCAAAAAAGTTTTTATAAATTTTTTCAGCAGATTCAAGATTCCCATTTTCAGCGAGACATCTTGCATATAAAATTTTCTGTGCAAAAAAATACTTGCTTTCTGCATCAGAATTTTCTTTTGATTTTTCTATAAGAGAAATTGCCTGTTTTGATTTTCCTGTTGAATAAAGTCCCAGGCAATAATAATAGAACGATTTTTGCTTAATCTGCTTTTTTTCTGGAGAAGTTTTTTCATAAGCATTTTTTGCATGAACAAGAGAATTTTTAAAATCACTCAAAGCCGCATACTGTTGTGCATAAGCAAGCTCATATTCCGCATAATATTTTTTGTCAATTCTTTTTGCTGAATAATAATCAAGAATTGCAATTTTATTTTCAGAAGCAAGTTCGGCTTTATAAAGCCCTATCAGCGACGAATATTTTTTTTCTGAATCAGAGTCCTCCGCATTTGAAAAATATTTTTGCGCGGAATCAAAATCATTTTTTTCAAAAGAGTCAATTCCAAGCCGAATCCAAAATTCTGACAAAAGTGAATTTTCACATGACAATGCAGATTTCGCTTTTTCAAGCAGCAACGGAAAGTCTTCTGTAGAAACATAACACGCTTTTTGCAATGCCTGGGCAGACAAAGGAAGTTCCGCATTTAAAGCGATTTTTTCATAACAAGCAAAAGCATCTTTTTTTTGTCCAAGTTTTTCAAAAGCATTTCCTGCGGCAAAAGAAATATTCCAGTAGCAAGAAATATTTTGCGGCGAAAGTTCTTCATATTTTTTTACAAGCTTTGAATATTCATTTTCGTTTGTGTAGCAGTCAAAAAGAATTTGCAATGAGCTGCAAAAAATATCATTTTCGTATTCGTTGCTAGAAACTATTGATTCAAAAATCGGAATGCATTTTTCATATTGATGCAAAGAGTAATTGCAAAGTCCTGCATAATAGATTGAATTTCTATAAACGAAATTTATTTCTTTGTTTTTTTTATTGAAGTCAGAAGAAATTAAAGAAGAATTATAAAAAGAATTCAATGCCGCATTAAAATCTTCCAACGAAAATTCTGAACGGCCTTTCCAGTAATTGGAAAAAATTTTCGTTTCATTTTTTTCAGATGAAGACAATTCATTCAAAGTTTGAATCGAGTCTTCAAAACGTCCAAGATAAAAAAAGCTTTCACCTTTGCAAAGCAAGGCTTTTTCCAAAAATGGAGAAGAAGAAAAATCTTTTTGCAGACGAGAAGAGTATTCAATGACAGCAGGATAATCCGCGCCGGAATAAGCCGAATGTATTTTCTTGAACAATGCGGAGTCTTTTGAAATAGAAAAGCAAGCTCCGCCAGCCACAACGAAAAAACATAAGAATAAATTTTTTAGAACTTTATTTTTTTTCATAAGGGAAAAAAGCCTCTAACGACTTTACTCGCTCCAGATGGATGTATGCGTCTTTATATTTTTTCACAAATTTTTCCAATGAAATTTCTTTTCCTTGCTCAAAAACAAAGCAGCCGAATTTTCCATTGTTGTCAAAATAAGGAAAGAAAACCGCGCAATTATTAAACACAAGCTCATCAGGCTTTAAGCAAGAACCTTGGCGAATTGCGGCAAGGTAAAACCAAGATGGTTCTGTTACCGCAAGAACGTAAAGCACAGATTTTATTTTTTCAATTGAATATCCTGTATTTTTTATGTAGCCAGAAGAAGTTGAAATTTTTCCGCCTGAAACTTCAGATGCAAAATAATTTTTATTCACGTCAAGCCCGGCAGATTTAAAATCAACATTTCTTCTTGAGCGGACTGAATATGCCTTTGCCGCAAGATTTCTGCACCAGTCCAAAGTAAAATACAAATTCCATTCCTGCGACATTACTCCGATTTTTCCAACAGAATCAAATTCAACAGTCGGCTCTGTCAAATCAGAAATCGAAGTTCCAAGCCCAGTTGCAGGCTCAACAATTCCATCGACAATCCATTTTAAAAATCCTGCACCCGACAAATAAAGTTTTTTTTCATCAAGCGAAATTTCAAATCCACTTTCATCTTTTAAAATGTAATCTTTGCCGGTAATAACAGATTTCAGTTTTCCTTTGGAATCGTAGCAAGCATCTTCAGTAAAAACAATTGAATCCAAATTCGATTTTATAATTCCCGCCATCATAAGTGAATCACGGTAGAGTCCAGTTTCAACAGAAACTTTTTCCCATGGAAGAGTCTTTTGAGTCCAGTTTTTTACATCCTGAAATCCAGCTGTATAAATACGCTCAAACGGAACTCCAAGCGGAACAGATTTTGCGGCGAAAGAGCCAAACACGCTCATGTCAACCAAAGTTTTCTGAGCCTGCGGACGGAATACAAGAAAAACATCCGGATCAGGATTAAAATGCCATTCAACACGCAAAGGCTTTCCGCTATTTTTTTCCCTAAAAAGAACCCAGCTTCCTGCCGCCCCTTTTGGATAAACTGCCGCACGGACAATTCTGTGGCTGTCTCCGTTTATCAAATCAACATCAAGTTCCGAACGCGGAGCAACAATCACTGAAAATTCAGTTTTGTTTTCTTCCATTCGGATTTGAAAAGTTTCGCCGATTCTGTTTTTTCTTAAGTCTTCTTTATAATTTCTAACTTCGGAAACTGGTGCGGAAATCCATGAGTCAACTATAGTCCGCCGAATTTCCGCAGAATCTGGAATTGCAAAAATGTTGTATTCAGCAAACGCAATTCCAAAAAATAAAAAGACAAAAGAAAAAGCTAAAATTTTTATTTTCAAAATAAGCTCCAGTCAATTTTATAAACAATGCAAAAGCCTTTAGATTACAGGCACATCTTTCATTTCAACAGGCTCTGGATCTATGAAAGCGCCTTCCGCCATTTGAATTTCCGGCTTAACAACTTTTTTATCCGGCTGATGAATCATTCCGTCCGCCTCTTCGTCCGGATGCTTGCCAACAGGTGCGTTGCTCAAAAGAAGCTTCAGACGGTTCAGTTGGTTAACTTCACTTGAGCCCGGATCATAGTCAATCGCAGAAATATTCGACTCAGGATAACGACGGCGCAATTCCTTTATCATTCCTTTTCCTGTAACGTGGTTCGGAAGACAAGCAAAAGGCTGAACACACGCAATGCTAGGGCAGCCAGAATGAATCAGCTCGACCATTTCCGCAGTAAGGAACCAACCTTCGCCAGTTATGTTTCCAAGCTGAACAATATCGTCAACGCCTTTCATCATGTCGTAAATCAAATTCGGCGGATCAAAACGGTGGCTTTTTTTAAGCTGTTTTTTTATGTATCCGCGGAAAAGCTCAACAGCCCAAACCATAAGACGCGCATTTTTTTCAGTTTTCTTGTCGAACGCAAGCTGTCTGTGTCGAAAAATTCCAGTGCTGAAAGTATAAAACAAAAAGTCTGCCAAATCCGGCATAACGCATTCCGCGCCTTCACTTTCAATTACATTTACAATGTCGTTATTCGCAGTCGGATGGAACTTAACAAGAATTTCACCAACAACACCGACACGCGGCTTTTTTACAGGAAGCAGAGGCAGATTGTCAAAGTCCTTTATAATTCCGCGGATAAGCTTTCTATATTTAAACACGGAAAGCGATTTCAATGCGATTTCACATCTTGCATTCCATTTTTCATAAAGAGCATTTGCGCTTCCAGAAACAGCTTCGTAAGGGCGGGTTCTATACAAAACGCGCATAAGCAAATCGCCAAGCATAATGGAACGGACAAGCCTAATAAGCATTCCCGGAGTATAAGTCCAGCCCGGATTTTTTTCAAATCCCTGAGTGCTCATAGAAATAACCGGAATCTTGCTGAACCCTGCGTCATTCAAGGCACGGCGGATAAATCCAATGTAGTTTGTAGCTCGGCATCCGCCTCCAGTCTGCGTAATAATCAGGCTCGTATTGTTCAAATCGAATTTTCCGCTTTGAAGAGCAGCAATCATCTGGCCTGCAACAAGAATCGAAGGATAGCAAGCGTCGTTGTTTACATATTTAAGTCCAGTTTCAACAGCCATCGGATCTACAGCGTCAAGGACAACAAAATTGTAGCCGGAATACTCCATCGCTTTCTGAAGAAGCTTAAAGTGAATCGGGCTCATCTGCGGTCCGATAATTGTGTGCTTCTTTTTCATTTCCTTGGTGAAAACCTGACGTTTATACGAAGCTGGTTTTATAGAAAGCTTTGTTCTGTTTCTTTCGCGGGCTTTTACAGCGGCAATCAAAGAGCGGATTCTAATTCTTACCGCGCCAAGATTCGAGCCTTCATCAATTTTTATGAGCGTGTACATTCTGCTTTTTGACTTCATAATTTCATCAACTTGATCAGAAGTAACGGCATCAAGTCCGCAGCCAAAAGATGTAAGCTGAACAAGCTCCAAGTTTGCCATTCCGCTTACAAAAGCTCCTGCACGGTAAAGCCTGTTATGATAAGTCCACTGGTCAATAATTCTTAACGGACGCTCAATAGAACCAAGGTGCGCAACCGAATCTTCCGTGAACACAGCCATTCCCAAGCCGTTTATCATTTCTGGAATTCCGTGGTTGATTTCCGGGTCAAGATGATAAGGACGTCCTGCAAGAACAATTCCATTTGCACCACGGCGGATTGTCTCTTCTAGGGCTTCTTCGCCTTTTTCCTGAACATCTTTTCTGAATTTTTCCTGCTCAGCCCAAGCTGCATCCACAGCTTCATTTATTTTCTGACGGGTAAGCTTTTTAAACTTAAGGGAAAGCTCTTCAAAAAGACGCTCCTTTAAACGCTGCTTGTCATAAACCGGCAGGAACGGATTCATAAACAAAACAGAATCGTCCTGACGAAGCTGCTCAACGTTATTGCGCAAAACTTCAGGATAGCTTGTAACAATCGGGCAGTTGTAATGATTTCCAGCTCCCGGATCCTCTTTTGTTTCGTAAGGAACGCACGGATAGAAAATAAATTTTATCCCCTGCTGAAGAAGACTTTCCACATGACCGTGGGAAATTTTTCCAGGATAGCAAACGCTTTCCGATGGAATTGTCTCAAGGCCTTTTTCATAAATTGCACGGCTAGAACGAGGAGAAAGGCGCACACGGAATCCAAGCTTTGTAAAGAAAGTAAACCACAGCGGATAATTTTCATACATATTCAAAACGCGCGGAATTCCAACGTCCCCCATAACAGCTTCATCCGGCTTAAGCGGAATATAATGTCCAAAAAGCCTCTTGTATTTCCATTCAAAAAGGTTCGGAAGATTTTTTTCAGTTTCATCTTCGGAAGGCTTGTTGCTTGCATCTACAACTGAAGTTTTTTCTTCAAGTTCTGCTCCGCGCTCACATCTGTTTCCTGTAACAAATTTTCTTACAGCGCGTTTTTCTCCGACTTCAGTTCCAGAAGTAGAGAATGTATTTATTGTAAGAAGACAATTGTTAGAGCATTTTCCGCAGCGACGAAGCTCAAGGTCAACTTTAAATGACTCAAGCTGATTCAAAGTCGCAATGCCGCTTTTTACAAATTTAGGAGTCTGGTCAGGATCATCCGGCTTTGGACGGCGTAAATCTTCCCACTGATCCATCGCAATAAGCGCAGAACCGTAAGCTCCCATAAGCCCCGCAACATCAGGACGATAAACGTTTACACCGGCAATTTTTTCAAACGCACGAAGAACCGCATCATTAAAGAAAGTTCCGCCTTGAACAACAACTTTTTTGCCAATATCGCTTGCCTTGCGAAGTTTTATTACTTTAAAGAGCGCGTTCTTTATTACCGAATAAGAAAGTCCTGCTGAAATGTCCGCAACTTCCGCGCCTTCCTTTTGAGCCTGCTTTACACGGCTGTTCATAAAAACCGTGCAGCGAGTTCCAAGGTCAACTGGCTTTTTTGCCATAAGCGCAATCTTTGAAAATTCCTGAACGCTCATTCCCATTGTGCGCGCAAAATTGTCAAGGAACGAACCGCAACCCGCAGAGCAGGCTTCATTAAGCTGAATGGAAACAATCGCGCCGTCTTTCATTCTAAGGCACTTCATATCCTGTCCGCCTATGTCCAAAAGGAATTCAACGCCAGGAACAAAAAAATCCGCCGCCCGGTAATGAGTTATAGTTTCAACTTCGCCAGCATCAACTCCAAGGGCAGCCTGAAATAAAGCTTCGCCGTAACCTGTAGAAACAGAACGCGCAATATAGCATTTTTCAGGAAGAATTTTATAAAGGCTTTTTAGAACTTTTACAGCCAAGTCAACAGGATTTCCTGCATTCACATCGTAGAAACGCCACAAAATGCGTCCCTTTGTATCAATCAGAACAGCCTTTGTTGTTGTAGAGCCGGCATCAAGTCCAAGGAAAACAGGACCTTCAGTTGACTCCAAGTCTCCAGTGCTGGCTTTTTCCTGTGAATGGCGCTTATTGAATTCGTCAAGTTCTTCCTGAGTTGTAAACAACGGCTCAAGTCGCTGAACTTCCTGCATTTCCGCGCCAACAAGATTTTTAAGGCTTTCCCTGAACTGTTTTATAGAAGGAAATGTTCCATTTTTGCTAGAAGGAGTTACGCATTTTATTTCCCGTTCAGCTGAATAAGCCGCACCCGAAGCAACAAAAAGCTGGCTGTTTTCTGGAACAATTGTCTGCTCCGCCCCAAGCTTCAATGTAATTACAAAGCGTTCCCTAAGCTGATCCAAAAAGTGAAGCGGTCCGCCCAAAAATGCGACATTCCCGCGGATCGGCTTTCCGCAAGCAAGCCCAGAAATTGTCTGGCTTACAACTGCCTGAAAAATAGAAGCCGCAATATCTTCACGGCGCGCACCTTCATTAATCAAAGGCTGAACATCAGTCTTTGCAAAAACTCCGCAACGGGCGGCAATTGGATAAATTGTGGTTGCTCCGCGGGCAAGCTCGTTAAGTCCGGAAGCATCAGTTTCCAAAAGAGCCGCCATCTGATCAATAAAAGCTCCAGTTCCGCCGGCGCAAGTTCCGTTCATGCGTTGTTCAACTCCGCCTTTAAAATAAGTGATTTTCGCATCTTCGCCGCCAAGCTCAATCACAACATCCGTCTGCGGAATAATTTTTCTCACAGCGGTAGTAGCGGCAACAACTTCCTGAATAAACGGAATATTCAGCCACTGAGAAACAGAAAGTCCGCCAGAACCAGTAACTTTTACGCTGACAGTCTGACTTTCCTTCGCCGGAAGAACTTCTTCAAGCGAATCAAAGGCTTTATTTACAACAGTAATAATTGTATTTCTAATATCAGCCCGGTGCCGCTCATAAGCTCCGTACAAAAGCTCATCATTTTCTCCAAGCGCAACAACTTTTACCGTGGTTGAACCAACATCGATTCCCATCCTGATTGGACGGACTGCAGGAGTCAATGAAGAAATCTCACCTAAGCTATTATTTTCCATATAAAAATCACCTTTTTTATTTAAAAATAAGAATTCATATTATAATATATAGGAATACAATCAAAAATTCAACGTGAAAAATACAGAGGAACAGGGCAAACACATTATAAATAATTTAAGTAAAGTTTGCGCGAAGGAACGGTTTC
>OIXQ01000087.1_pt1 | contig 47470 bp, 39 predicted proteins | sample 1587791 | NCBI WGS metagenome assembly OIXQ01 (sample SAMN03283273) | human gut metagenome | biome: human-associated habitat; material: feces | host: Homo sapiens | place: Peru | collected 2012
GACAGAAGCAATCTCTTTTGTATTTCAGGTGCTACCTGAGTCTGTAACCTCATTGAGAAACACCTCCCAGATTTAACTCATTGGAAATGTACTCAAGGATATTGTGATACTCAAATAGCCCCATATCTCTCAATCTGATAACCAAGGCTGTATAAGATACTCCGATATAAGCTGCCATTCTGCGGATAACTGCTTTATCCTTTGAAGTAATGGTATTATCGCCATAAACTCTTATCGGATTTGACTGATTATATTTCGCCAAGGCATTTTCAATAATTCTTCTCGGCATAAGAAGCGAAGCTCCCATTGTATCTGCCTGCCACTCAACAGACGCAAACATCTGAGCCAGTTCCTCTTTGGAATAACTACGCTCACTGTCATACTCTGCATGAAAGCGTCCTTCACTCGGCATTGCATACATCTTACTCAAGATATGATGTGACGCTTCGTGTGCCATTGTAAACCTGCGGCGTCCCTGCTCCTTTTCGGCAAGAAGAAATTTATCAAGTACGATGGTATCTTTCGGGAAAACAAAGGGAATAATTTTTCCGTCCTGATGTACCAGCAGTGGTGTTGCTCCATCTGCCAGAAAACCAATCCTGCCTGCATCATCTTCTGCGAAAGAAGCGTATTCAATTCGTAACATAAGAAATTCTGTAATGAAATGTTCTATGTCGATGGATTGAATCACTCGATTGCTAAACTTATTAGCATAAGCTGTTATCAAGCCTTCGCTGATTTCTTCCAACTCGGCTCTTGACATATAAATACTCAAGTTGTGTCCACCTCCGACTCCACCTTGTCCGGCGGTGCAACTCCTCCGGCAAAGTTCTGTTGTATTTCCGCACTATCCAAATTGATTAGATAGCGAATTCCTTCAAGTGTTTTCATTCGTCTGTCCTCTGTTATAGTTCTTTGATGATGTGACAAGCCACACCCTGAATGCAGCACTCATCTACAATGATGTCTTTCATCTTCTTATTTTCCGGGTGGAGAATGATTTTCTTATTCTCATCATCTCGGAAGTAGCGTTTCAATGTATTCTGATTATCCACAAGGGCAACTACTATATCGCCATCATTGGCTTCTACTTGCTTTTTAACAACCACAAGGTCGCCGTCATCAATCCCTGCTTCAATCATAGACTGACCGCTTGCTCTTAATATAAAGAAATCTCCTTTGCCGAAAATAGCAGTAGGAAGTGATACATATTCTTCAATATTTTCTTCCTCATACTGAGGACTACCACAAGGAATAGAACCTACAATCGGTGTCTGTGTCTGTTCGCCACTGTACTTACGGGTCACATTGGTACGAATCTCCTGCCCGTCATACTCAATCATATTCTTCTCAGCCATCTCTACCAAGTATTTATATGCTGTACCTCTGGCAATACCAACCGCTTCAGCAATCTTTGTAGTCGATGGGGATTGTCTGTTTTGCAGGTAATAATCCTCGATGTACTTTTTTATCTCACTCATAAGTTCAGGACTCTTGCTTCTCATACCTGCACCTCGCTTTCTTTTCTATCGGAAGCAGTTTGCTTTCGATAGTTTTATTATACCTGATACGAAGAAATTTTCAAGTAGGTTTTTCGCAAAAGAAAAGAGGTGTCGCAATTTGCTAACACCTCTCCATTCTTTAATATTGACTTTACGCTTTATGCAGACCATCTACATAAATGCAAATCTGCACTATTCATTCTCTTTCATATCTTCAGTAGCTTTTGTAAGCATTTGTCTGTATTGCTCTTTCAAGTTTTCCGGTGCAAGTATCTGTACCTTGCCATTAAAGCCAAACACCCAACCGAAAAAGGTTGGACTGGCTGATACTTCGGTCTGTACTCTGAAAGACGTCATATCATACGCAAGGGTTGTCACATCTTCTCCGAAACGGTCAACCATTGTTTTCATCAGGCTGTTATCACACCGTAAATCCACAAGGACTTTTTCGCCTGAGAACATAAAGAAAACTTCCTTTGTGTAATTCTCAATATCAAAATCATCAGGCATAGGAATAATGTCCTTATCCAATATCTCCGGCTTGGAAGCAATACGGTCTACCCTGAAATTGATAACTTTGCTTTTCTTCTCTGAATATCCGAGAACATAATAATAGTCCCCACACCAGAGAAGTTTATACGGGCTGAGCTTATACACTTCGCCCTTGTTCTTCAGAACCTTTTTCTTTAATCCGGTATAATCATAATACTGAAAAGAAATCTGTTTACCTGTATTGATGGCATCGTTTATAGCGTCAATGATATAATATATCTGCTCATTATCCGGCTTAATGCGATTGACCACATAGTTATTACGCTTCAACTTTGCCACCTGCCCCGGACTGGTCATCGTATGTATCTTCTCAATCAGAGTTTCGCTTTTCTTCTTTGTAATGAACTTCGATGACTCCACTGCATCTATCAGCAGTTTCAGTTCCGGCAGTTCAAACTTGCGGCTGGCTACAAAGTATTTGCTCTGCGTAGAATGGATAGTAACAATGTCCATGCCAAACTCCTGAAGTGCAGCAATGTCTTTCGTAACAGTAGTTCTATGTGCAGATATTCCGTATTCATCATTCAATATATTGATTAACTGTGTTGTGGAAAGAGGATTTTCTTCATCGGTTCTTTCCAGTAAAATCTTTTGTAGGTATAAAATCCTTGGCTTTGTTTCCATAGCCCGACCTTTCTAAAATACTATTTAATCAAACTGTTTTTCTGCAAGTAATTGATAAAGCAATCAATCATCTTTTTATATCTGTCAATAATATCATTCTCGGTAAAGTCAGCCGATGTAGCCGTCAGGTCAAGAAGTTCAACAACACCTGTTCCCTCTTTTATCTGACCTTTACTGTTTGTAAATCCCTCATAATACTTCTTCTTATCCGTAAAACGATAATCAGAAGCACGAATGTTGATTCTTTTCTCAAGTAATGCTTTATTGCCCAATGACTCTACATTTCGAGCATCTGTTAATGAATTTTCTTTCTCGTTTCTATTCCGAGCATAAATATGTTCAATCTCAAAAGTAGTTTCAAGTGAAAGTAGTGGCTGTTTATCATTCTGATATGCCCACCAAGCTATCATTGCTTTTGTAATTGGACGTGCATTATTGAAGCTGAAATTATCAAATATACTTCTTATAGTATCTGCATCGAACTTATATTTTGAAAATTCAACAGGCTTATCATTTACGATATTTACCATCTCAGCATACACTGGTGTTCTAAGTGCATTTACACCCGGATTTGTAATAGCATACGTCCATATAAATCCAGTTATCTTTTGCAAGAATGTATAGAACTTCTCATCATCAAGCAAACCTTCATCATCTTTATTTTGCATAAAATATACGGATACAAAATATGTCCACATTCCGTTCGGAGCATAGTTCAATACAAAAAATTGCTTCAAAACTCTATTTGAAAATCTTTCGGTATCTTGATTGGAAACATCTTCCCAAAATTCAGCCAATACAATCAATTCCGTTAATGTATTAGTATCTTTCAAAAGGGCATAAGAATTTTTCTCATAAAATTTTCTTAAAGCTTCTGTTGTAGATGATACAATCCCCATTTTTGCACGGACAAAATACATATATCGTGTAAACAATTCGTCCATCGGTGTACCAGAAATCGGATGGAATATTCTCTCACAAAGTTCTTCGAGCTTTTTCCATTGAGCAATAAATTCTTCTTTTTTACCCAATTTAGAAAAATGCTTATAAAACTGTGCCTTAAAAATATCCGCATCAGACAGCGGCTTTCCTCTATCATTAAGCGTTGAAAAAATACGCAACGCTGTATCCTGCGACTCAGCTTCAATCGGAAGGAGAATACAGTTATTCATAATACGGGTAGGTAAATAAGCAAAGTAAGTAGGGTATTTGGACAAAAATTCATCAATATTATTCTGGAAGAATCTGAAGTTGCAAGCGTATTTGCTTTTCATTTCTTTATTGACAATTCCTGTTCTTAATATTTCAAGAAATTCTTCCTTATCATTATCAGTAGCGACCTCAGAGTCTATCTTGAGCTGTGACATATCAGGCTCGCCAAATTCATCAGTTTTCCATAAACACTTTTCAATGTTCTGCTTTGTTGATATAGAAGCCTTGTCCTGCATATGACCGAACTTAGAATAGAACGCTCTTAAAAGCAACATAAGAGTTGTCAATCTCTGCTGTCCATCAATAACCTCTAATTTATCCTCATTTCTAAAAGTTACAATCGGACCGAGGAAATACTCGCTATTACTATCAAATTCTGTCTTTCCTTCATCGGGAATAGCAAATGAAAATATATCGTCCCAAAGCGTTCTGCATTCAGCTTCGCCCCAAGCATAAGGTCTTTGATAATCTGGTATTAAAAAGTCCGATTTTTTACTCTGAAATAAATCTTTTATTGTTTTTTGGTCAACATTTAATTTTGACATAATCCAATTCCTTTCTCTTCTAAGTTCTATCTTCTGAAAATTACTCCTGATACAATCAGTTTTTAATTCGCATATTTCTTGAAGTTCTCTGCCTGCTCAAGAACTTCCTTGTAAACATCATCAATGGTTACTGGCGGATAGCCGAACTCATCAAGCAGCAATATCAAATCCACTTGCAAGTTTGCCTTAATATCATCACGGGCAGACCAATCGGTATAGCGTGACTTATCATCAACAATCAGCTTTATCCTCTTGGATAGTTCAATCATTTTATCGTCCGGATATTCAAACTCAAACTTCTTGGAAACTGCTTTCAAAATATCATAGAAAGCTTTTTCTTCATAATCTATACCCATATTCTTGAAGGAGTTCTTTTCTGTTTTCAGTTCAGACAACAACTGTGCAAGCTGCTCCGCAACATCATCAAGGACTTCGTTGGCATACGCTTCATCACGACGACGGTTATTATACTCATCAACAACTTTCTTGAGTCTGTCTGCAAATTCCACACCCATAATCTTATTAACTTTCTTAAACTCGTCAATCGCCTGAGAAAGAAGTCTTTGAAGTATCTTAATTTTCGTATTCGGCAACTGAATAGCATTTATCTTATCCATATACTCATCGCTGAAAATATCCACCGATATATGCTTTCCGGTTTCAAATAATTCCTCAATGCCATCAGACTGAATTGCACCCTCAAGCATTTTGCGGACACGAGCGTTCATCTGCTCAATATCCGGTGCATCGCCTTTTGTCAACTTGAAAAGGATAGAACGGACAGCACAATAAAAATGGATATAATCTTTATCTTCATCAGAGAATTTCTCACTTGAACTACAAAGGTTAAATGCCTGTTTCATTCTCTTGACTGCTGCCATAAATCTTCTTTCCAGTTCTTCAGACAACTGCACATACTCAACCGCACGGTTCAGGCAGGCAAGCTGTTCGGTAGGCGAACCATTGAAGAAATCACTGCTGTTAAAGTTATGGAACATCTGACCAAGAACTTCTAACTGGTCTTTTACAATCGTGATAGACTGCTCCACACCTTCAAATTCTTCGCTCTCAAAATTCGTATATTTCTTGAGGGCAGTGTTCATGTTTTTTTTGATACCTATGTAGTCAACAATCAAGCCTTTATCCTTGCCCTCGCATACACGATTTACACGGGAAATCGTCTGAATAAGGGTATGCTGCTGAATAGGCTTATCAATGTAAATCGTATCAAGCTCCGGCACATCAAAACCAGTCAGCCACATATCTACAACAATGGCAATCTTAAAGTTTGACTTCGGATTTTTGAACTGACGGTCAAATTCTTTCCTATCCTCTTTTGTGCCAAGCATATCAAAGAGGTCTTTTTCATCATCTTTATTACGAGTCATAACCAACTTGATTTTTTCCATTGGCTTCAACTCTTTTTTATCTTTTTCACTCAGAACAACCCCGTCATCACAAATCTTCTTTTCTGTCCATTCCGGTCTGAGTTCCTTTACTATTTTATAGAAATCGTATGCTATATTTCGGTTGGAACATACAAACATTGCTTTGCCTGCTACAGTTGCACCTTCTGCCACACGGGTTTCATAATGTTTGATAAAGTCCTCCGCAACAGCACGAAGTCTGTCAGGGTCGCCAATAATAACTTCCATTTTGGCAACTGCTTTTTGGCTTTCTTCCACTTGATGTTCATTTGCTCCCTCAAGCTCACACTGTGCATAATATTCTTCAATCTGTCTTACCTTGTCCTGATTAAGCATAACCTTAGCTGCACGACCATCGTAAACAAGATTAACTGTAATACCGTCCTTAACAGCTTCCGTCATTGTATATGCGTCTACAACACCACCAAAGACTTCGATTGTTCCATCAACCGGAGTTCCGGTAAATCCAACATAAGTTGCATTTGGTAAAGAGTCGTGCAGATATTTGGCAAAGCCATAGGTTTTCTGAACACCTGACTCTGTAATCTTAACCTTTTGGTCGAGATTGATTTGGCTTCTGTGTGCTTCATCAGAAATACAAATAACGTTCGTTCTGTCTGTAAGAAGCTGCAAATCCTCTGTAAATTTCTGAATGGTAGTCAGATAAACACCGCCACTCTCTCGTCCTTGAAGCTCCTCACGAAGTTTCTCACGGGACTCAATACTTACAACAGTTTCATCTCCGATATATTTCTTTGAACCTACAAACTGTTTGGAAAGCTGGTCGTCAAGGTCTGTTCTGTCTGTAATAATGAGAATAGTCGGGGAAGAAAAGTATTTGCTTTTCATCAGCATACGGGTAAGGAAAAGCATTGTATAACTCTTGCCACACCCTGTTGCTCCGAAGTATGTACCACCTTTACCATCTCCTTCAGGGCGAAGATGAGCCTTGATATTCTCATACAATTTATTTGCCGCAAAGAACTGTGGATAACGACACACTATCTTCAAATCCTTATCTGAGTTATCCGGAAAATAAATAAAATCTTTGATAACTTCAAGTAAACGGTCTTTTCGGAAAAGTCCTTTTACCATTGTCACAAGGGAATTGATACCGTCCAGTTCTTTATCGTCTGAGTTTATCTTTCTCCACGCATAGAAGAAATCATACGGGCTGAAGAAAGAACCATATTTATTATTTGCTCCGTCACTGATAACAACAAACGCATTATATTTAAAAATCTCCGGAATATCTCTACGGTAACGAATTGTAAGCTGCTTATATGCGTCCATTATGGTCGTATTCTCTTGTACCGCACTCTTAAATTCAAGAACAACAACAGGAATACCATTTACGAACACAATGCCATCAGGAATACGCAACTGATTATTTACGCCTTCAATTTCAAACTGATTAACCACTTTGAAAATATTGTTTTCGGGAGTGTCAAAATCAATAAGTTCAATGTAGAGGTCTTTCTGCGTTCTATCCTCACGGTTAAGAATAAATCCATCGCAGAGCAACTTAAATACAGCTTTGTTTGCTTCATAAATCGTACCGGAAATATTACGCAGCATTAGAATGACACTATCCACCTCACTCGGTGTAATACCGTCTTTCGCATACCGATTATAGAGGTATTGCTTCAGGTCGTCCGTAAGCAGAACCTCTGTCCTTTCTCTGTGTATCTGGTCGCCGCTGACATAGGTGTACTCCTCGTCTTTGAACAACTCCATTATTGACATTTCCAATGCGTGTTCATTAAAATTTGCCATTGCGTTCACTCCTTTTATACGCTCTGTGTTTTATAAAATATCAGCAAAATATTTGTTCTTCTTTTTAGTAAATACAACTTGTGACGGAAATAAATTCTCTCCCATATTTGCCATTCCAATAGCCGTATATGCCCAATTACTCAATTCTTCCGGCAAACGATAACAAATCGGATTGCCATCATTTGAAATCGTAACCAACGGAATGCCCGCTTTATCCATTCCAACAGATAAAACCATTTCTGTTTGACTGCCTTCGGCAATTTGAAGAATAGGTTGCTTTGCAATATCAAAATAAACTTTCGCTCCACGACGGTTTAGAAAATACTCCTCATCATTTTTATCAATAAGGTCTATCGGTAATTTACTTCGCCTGCGGTTAAAATAATCAGATAACTGCTGACAAACATATCCATTAAAATATTCGCCCTGTATTTCAAGTTTCTCATTGACAAACTGTTCTGGATTTTCAAAATGAGCCATATAGCCAAGTAGTCCTATAAAACATACCAAGTCATCGGCATAAATTCCTGCATACGACTTATACCAAGCATTATCCCATTTACAGATTATCTTATATAACTTTTTATATAGGTTCAGTTGAGCTTCATTAAGCTGAAACCATTTTGTGCTTAACAGTTTCTTCTCTGTTCCCTCCGCAATGGAATGATAGTGTAATTCATCGCACAAAGCTTTTAACAGCTTTGAAATGATACCCGCCATCATATCCGCCATACGCAAGCCACAACTCTCTTTTGAATTGCCCTCTGTTACATTAGACAGTCCCATTTCACACGCAGCCAGCATTGTTCTACTGGCTTCGTTCTGCTCTCCCTCTTTATCTAAAACTAAAGCATAATTCTTAATCTGTTCTTCCTGCAAGTATTTCACAAAACCACTAAACGGCATATGATAATCCCATTGCAGTTCTGGAATAGCTGAAATATCGTCCAAAATATACAGTATATTTTCAAAGGCTTCATTCTCCTGCTCTTTCAGACTCATATTTAAACGATTACATTCAATTCGTTCTCTAAAAAATCTTTTCAATTCCTCTACAAAGCCTTTTGAATTATCATCATAAATACTTTGGATAACATTCTGTGGACGATACGCAACAAGAGCCTTTGTTATAGAATACTTAACTGCATCTGCATCTATAATGAAATTATTCTGATAACCTATAAAAAGTTGCAAGACTAAATATTCTATCTTACTTGCAACAGAAAAATACAACTTGGTACTTTCATCAAAAATGGATAAGAAGTCCATTATAAACTGTGTGTTGGTTTTATCAAGCGAAGCAAATCCACATTCAAACTTCTTTTGCTTCAAAGTTGTACTTTTTAATTCGCCATTTCCATCTTTACGGTCAGCATATTTATTTTCAAAATCTTCATATTTTTTGAAAACTTCTTTTTCCTTTTCTTTCGCCCAACCAACTACAACCGTAACAAAATTATCGTAATAATTTGGAGCAGTTACGGTATTATAGTTGATTTTTCTACTGTGTTCTGACTCATCGTAATAAAATTTATATGTATCCATAACTGTTCCATCTCCTTTCGGTTAAATGATAATTTAGCGGCTTAATCAACCAAACGAGTTAAAAGCAATGACTGAAGTGCTTCCAGCTTTTTGATTTCGGACTCATTGGTAAGCCTTTGGTCAAAAAATGGCTGTATTATATTGTTGAATTTTAACATTGTTTCACTATCAGGTATTGTAATAGGGAAACTCTTTAAATTAGCTTGGTTAATCTTAGGTTGTGCAGCACCAGTAACAATCGGTGCCATATTGGTATTCGCCAAGAATAGATACAAGCTATCCTCATTAAAGCCAGATTTTCCTTTTAGTATGTGTGCGTGATTGTTTGCCCAAAACTTTCCTGAGATATGTTGTATCAATGGGTGTCCATTTTCATCGACAACATAAATACCATCTTCACTAACAAGAAGATATTCTCCATCAAAGATATAGTCATCGACATAATCAACAATGGAAACTGCACCGTAATACGGATATATTCGTTCCATATCAGTTCGTTCTAATGAAGAAAGCGGCTTACGCATTGAGTCGAAGAACTCCGCAATATCTTCAACGCACCCTGTTTCCCAATTAGATGGGCAAACACCGTCAAATGGGTCATAATCAACGAACCAAGACCTAAAGATAGCTTGAACTGAGTCGAGTAAATTATCATTTATCTTCTGTTTCAAAGCTATTCTGTCGGTTATTGTCTTGTAGGCTTTCACAATATTTCTCTGCTTTTCAATATCTGGTACTGGAAGCTCAACCATACAAAGTTCATTCCAATCAAAAATCTCTCTCACACTTCCGTGTGACTTATATCTTGCATAGCGGTCAAATTCTGGTCGGCTGAACCAAAGCATAAGATATTCAGGGTCTAATTCCTCTTTATTTTCAACTTCAAAAACTGTATAAGAGCTTGAAATGATACAATCTTCTTCATCTAAATAAGCAATAGAGATTTTCTCTCCATTTCGTGAAGTAACGGGTCCGTATGCAAACTGTCCTGTTCTAACTATCTTATAATTCGATAAATCAGTTCCTACAATATTTGCGATTGACGGAATAAATTTTTTACTTATACTTACACCAAGCAACTTTGTTACGGCTAAATCCCTATTACGCTCGTCCACAAGTCGAATGTAATTGCCTAATATCTTATATTCTTTTTCCATTCCTACCACCTTAACCAATGTATTTTCTATGAGCAATTTTAACATTACTCTGCTTAACCATTGCATACTGCAATGTCGTATCTATTCTTCTATGCCCCAAGAGTTGCTGAAGCTGCTCTATCGGCATTCCTTTATCTATCGCCATTGTCGCAAGCGTTCGCCTGAATTTATGAGGGTGTACCTTATTTAGTCCCAATCGTTTTCCAAGCTGTCGTAACCTCACTTCAATACCTCCGATATTCATTCGATTATACGGAGATTGTAATGATACAAAAAGTGCCGGGTTATCGTCCTTGCGACTGTTTAGATAATTCTGCAAATGTATTTTTGTTCTTGCATCAAAATATACAATTCGTTCCTTATCGCCTTTGCCGAAAACAACACATTCTCTTTCGTTAAAATCTATATCCTCACGATTTAGTAACACCATTTCTCCGACACGCATACCCGTTGAAGCAAGCATATCAATCATTGCCAAGTCCCTGAGTTCCGTGCAATTATCCCTCATCAATTCAAGTGCTTCATCTGAATAAGTTTCTTTAATGTTCGTTCCTGTCTTAACCTTATGTATTCGCCTGACCGGACTTTTCAAAATATAATCCTCGTCCTCAAGCCAAGAGAAAAAACTGGAAAGTATTCGTCTTATATTATCTATCGTAACTTTACTGGATTTTTTCTTAGCCTGATACTTGGTCAAATAGCAACGAATATCATCGGTCACAACATATTTGATACTCTTTCCAATGCCATCAAGCATTGACTGTATCGTTGCATTATAGTATTTCAAGGTTTTCTCAGAACAGCCCTCAATACGCTTTGCCGATAGGAAAGACTCTACTAAATTCTGTTCTGAAAGTTTCTTCTCTTTTTCTGTCTTTGTTACCTCATAATCAAAAAGTGTATGTTGCAACACCTCTTGCAATCTTTCTGTCTGTGCATTATTCAAGTAAGGTAACATTCCTTGAATAACATCTGTAATTAGGTTCTGTTTCATAGTCAATTCTCCTTTTGTTTTTTAAGAGAACGACTACCAGTGGCAGTCCCTTGTTTTAACTCCCGCCACTGATGGGAGTTCTATCGTAAATGATAATTTAGAAGCACAAGCTGAGGCTATTTATAATGAGATGATAGCAAATAACTCTACTAATGGTACTATGTCTACTCTAGGAGAAATAAGCACAATAAAAACCGGCAAGTTAAACTCAGAAGCAGCTGTAATAAACGGAATATATCCCTTTTTTACCTGTTCGCAAGAAACATATCGGACAAATACTTTTTCATTTGACCAAGAAGCTGTTTTATTAGCTGGGAATAATGCAAGTGCAATCTATCCATTGAAAATATATTGTGGAAAATTTGATGTATATCAACGAACATACGTAATATCCTCAAACAACCGTTTTGTTTCAAACAAGCAATTATATTTTGTCTTAAAACAACAGTTAAATGAGTTTAAAGGCATATCCTCTGGCACTACAACAAAGTTTCTTACAATGAAAATATTGACTCCTATACCAGTAGTAATTGCTCCAGAAGATATTGCCACTTCATTTATCAATATAACAAATAAAATATTTGAAACCATATTTCAAAATCAACGTGAAATCGAGCATTTACGCGAATTGCAAATGATTGTTCTTGGGGAACTATCACGCGACTAAATTATCATTTATCTTCTGCTTTAAAGCAATTCTCTCCGTAATTGCCTTGTAGCTATTCACTATTTCAAGCTGTTTTTCGATAGTTGGAACAGGCAGTTTCATTTTCACAAACTCCTCCCAAGGCATACTCCCTCGAACACCACCAACCGCAATAAAAGCAGCTTCTCGGTCAAACTCAGGACGTTTGAACCACATATCAAGATATTCTGGTAATATTTTTCTTGTATCTTTCACACGAAAAATAGGATAAGCTGGTGACATTATTGCTACTTCATAGTCCTCTAACCTTGCAACTGGAATTTTTGAATCACGACTAACCTGCATTAAACTTACAGCAAACTCATTTTTTCTTATAATTTTGTATTTACTCAAATCAGTTCCATTGGTATTAGCAACTGATTTAATAAAACATTTATCTATACTGACACCTATAAGCTCAGTAATCGCACCATCATCATTTCTTTCATCTACTTTTTCAATTAGTTCGCTCAAGGCTCTATAATTCGATTTCATATCCCAACTCCTTAAATACAGCAAGCAAATCTGATTTGGATTTTTCCTCTTGAACAAGAAGTTCTTTAAGTTCTCCCTGCAATGACTTCATTTTTGTATCAAAGTCGATGTTTTCATCACGATTGACAAACTCAATATATCTGCTCGGCACAAGAGTAAATCCTTTTTCCTTTACTTCATCAAAAGAAGCAGAATAACAAAACTCTGGTACATTCTCATAAGTTTCCTCATAGCCTTCCTGCTGCCAGTTATGATATACACTTGTAACTTTGGCTCTATCTTCCTCTGTCAATTCAATGTACTTCTTCTCATAAGGACTGCCCATCTGTCGTAAATCCATAAAAAGTATTTCATCTTCTCGATTACGATAGCGTTTTAGCTTTCCATTCTGTTCCACAACACGAGCCTTTTTATTCTTATTGAGTACCCAAAGGGTAACGCTGATGTCTGTGGTATAGAAAAGGTTTCTCGGAAGAATAATGATTGCTTCTACCAAATGATTTTCTATAAGCTGCTGTCTGATTTTTAGCTCTGTACCATCATCAGATAATGCACCATTGGCAAGCAGGAAACCTGCTACACCGTTTTGAGAGAGTTTGGAAACAATATTCAGTATCCAACCATAGTTTGCATTACTTGTCGGCGGAACTTCATAGCCGTTCCAACGAGGGTCATCTACAAGCTCATTTTCGGCTCTCCACTGCTTCTGATTGAAAGGCGGGTTTGCCATAATGAAATCTGCTTTAAGGTCTTTGTGCTGGTCATTGGTAAATGTATTGGCTGCCATTTCTCCAAGATTTGCAGAAATACCACGGATAGCTAAGTTCATTTTTGCCAGTTTGAAAGTGGTATTTGTGTATTCCTGACCGTAAATAGACACTTTCTTTTTATTACCGCTGTGTGCTTCTACGAACTTGATGGACTGCACAAACATACCGCCCGAACCGCAACAAGGGTCATAAAGTATTCCATCGTAAGGCTCAAGCATTTCGGCAATCAGGTTTACAATACACTTTGGTGTGTAGAACTCTCCTTTACCTTTTCCTTCTGCAAGAGCGAACTTACTAAGGAAATACTCATATACACGACCTATAATGTCGTTCTCTTTATCATCTGTATTGATACGATTGATTTCATCAAGCAAAGAAGCTAACTTTGCAGTATCAATATGTAAGCGGGAGTAATAGTTATCCGGCAAAGCACCTTTCAGTGCCGGGTTGTTCTTTTCAATCGTATAAAGTGCTGTATCTATCTTCAGGGCAATATCGTCCTGCTTTGCATTTTCAATAATGTACTTCCAACGGCTTTCTTCAGGAAGATAGAATACATTTTCCTGAGTATAAAACGGCTTCATATCCGCATACTTTTCGCCGTGTGCAGCAATAATTTTATTACGGCATTCCTCAAACTTGTCACTAGCAAATTTAAGGAAGAATAAACTCAGAACAACGTGCTTATACTCCGCAGGCTCAACAGAACCTCTCAGTTTATCAGCACTTTTCCAAAGTGCTTCTTCCATTGATATTTCTTTCTTTGGTTTAGCAGCCCTTGCCATCTATAATTACCTCCGTGTTTTAATCTTCATCTAAAATAACTTCGCATATATCTCCGATGTCACAATGAAACACCTGACATATCCTCATCAATACTTCAAGAGATACTGGCTCATTCTTATTTATCTTCGTTGCAGCGTATGATGTGATTTCGGCTGCACGCATTAAATCCTGTCTTTTCATTTGATTGTCAATCATAAGTTTTTGAAGTTTGTTATAGCATATCTTCATCAGTAACACCTCTTCATCTTATAATTCTTCTTCGTTACAGTTAACCATTTAACATTATATATTAAATTTTCAGGCATTTCAAGATTTCAGACAGAAATGTAACCTTTCAGACACTAAGGTGTCACTTTTTGCAAACACCTAATGCAACTCTTCTAAAGAATAATAAAAATGAGATGCCGAAGCACCTCAATTATACATTCTATTATTAACATTCAATGCAATCATTGCTATGACCTTTTCTATCGGCGGCTCTTTTCCGTCCGGTGCAACTGCTTTCCAAAAAGCTATTGCTTCCGGTTCAGCACTTTTCATTGCTTCCCGAATGGCAAACTGCATTTTCTCTTTTACTGCTTTTTCGGTTGTTCCATTTTCTTTTGCTATTTGTCTGAAAATGTCGTTCACTTCTACTTCCTCCTATGTCTATTAGTATGTGTCTATCACTGACAGTTGTTGTTATAGCATATTCTCTCTGTCGAAGTCCCGAAAAATTTGTCGATAGCAGAAATTTTTTATACTGAAAAAAAGAAAGCTCGTCGATTAGGACGAACTTCTGTGTTTTATGGAAGTATTTGCTTTGACTGCTTCACAAGTGTATCTATGACTTCATAAATTCTGTTTCTATCTTCAGGAACAAGTTTTTCAAGCTTCTCATTCAGCATTGAGTTCTTGACTGTATATCCCGTTTCCAGAACATCTGTAAGAACCATATCCGATGATACACCTAAAGCATTTACTATCTTTATGAAAGTTTCGAGTGACGGAATTTTCTCTCCACGCTCAACCATACCAATATAATTTGTTGTCAAATCTGTTTTCTCAGCCAAATCTTCTTGGCGTAATTTCCTTGCAAGTCGGAACTTTCTTATATTCTTGCCGATTGTATCGAGCTTCATCACATCACCTCCCTTAGTGTGTTTCCATAACTAATAGTATAGGTTAAGTCGATTTCAATTCACACGCACCCAAAGGAAGTCAAACCAACTATTAGTGATGATTCCCAACTATTTTTATGTTATACTATAAAAGTAGTAATTCACGATTGTTAATGGCGAAAGACAAATCACAACCCAAGAGCCAAGTTAAACAATCTCCATAGAATAAACTTAGGGGTAAAAGGAATGGACGAACAAAAGATAATATTCAGTAATCGGTTTGAAAAAGAGAAATTTGAGGATTACAAAACAGATTTGGGAACTGACAGCTCAGTCACTCCCGACTTTACGGAAGCTGATGATTTTTTAAAATTTATACAGAAGAACCGCAGAAGTGTTCCAAGTAAAGAGCGAATTGCTGACAAGGATAAATTTATCAAAACCGTTTACGAACTATCCAATAGCTTTGAAATTGACGCTGACCTGATAGAATTTGCCGAGGGATATATCGCCAACATCTATGTAGATTATGCCTGCTACACTGGATATATCAAGAAGCTGTTAGCAATTCTTTTTATCCTTGCCGATGATATTTCCTTTTTAGACGGCAGTAAAGAAAATGCCGATATGCTTTTCAGCTTCACTTATCACACACACCATATTTTCCTGAATAACAGAGAAACAACTGATTTCTCATAATGTACCCGATGGCTACTCAACTGAGCAGCCATCTTTTCAATTTTCCAGACACCGTCTGGAATTTTTAATATGCCGGAATACCGTATCCATAGATATTGCTGCTTCCGACTGCGTACTGTCTTTGCTTGCAGGCATCGCCTGAGTTACCCTCTACGGTATAAACTGTGCCATTCTCGCATTTCTCTACGATACCAACGTGGTCTGTTGTACCGTCGCCCTCCCAATCGAAGAAGATAATATCTCCTGTCTTTGGTTCATAAGTGCGGTCTTGCCATTTTCCATTTGACTTAAACCAGTTTGCACCATCCACGCAACCTGCAAATTTCGGAACAAGTCCACTTTCAATATACCCGCATTGGTCAGCACACCAAGATACGAAGCAGGCACACCATTCCACTCGACTGTTAAAGCCGTACCAACTCCAGTAAGGTTGTCCACCCTGATTGCCTAGCTGTGTCAAGGCAACCTCAACAATCGCCTGATTACCTCCGGCAGTAAAGGCTCGCCCATACGGATAGTATCTCAGAACGTGAGCCGGATATTGGGTGTCTCCATAACTGTCCCAACCAAGCCTTTGTGCCTGCTGAGTGGAAAACTCCACTGCATTGGCATAAGAATAACCGCCATACTTTGTTTTTGCCCAAGAAATATACCCATTACCGAAGTTGTAGCCTTGCAAGGCAAGTTTGATATGCTCCATATCTATCGGACTTTCCACTTCTGCCGAAGTAAGAGCCGCTTTCAATTCCTGAACTCCACACTGGATAGAATATTCAGGGTCTTTAATTCCATTAGGTTCGTGCGGATACCTTGTATTGAAACTTCCCTCTGCTGCCTGCATAGGGTCAAGTCCTCTGCCACCGCTTTCCTGCATCATAACCGCCTTGATAAGTTCTACATACTCAGGAATGCCGTACTCTTTGGCATACTTCTGTATGATGGGTTCATAGGCTTCTACCTCTGCACTTACCGGAGTATAGGAATTACTGTCACTTCCTCCTCCAAACATTGCTACGGCAGCACCAAACAATACGACAATCATAATAATCAGCACCGCTATCCAACCGCCTGCTGCGATTGCTGCTACAAGTGCTTTTGTCCCTGCAATAATCGCTTTGACTGTCGCAACAGTAGCTTTCGCTGTCGCTTTAACGGTATCTGCTGTGGCTTTCGCCGCTTTCTTTGCCGTCTGAGCCGCTTTCTGTGTTGCTTTGGCTGTTGTTTTTGCAGTTTTCTGTGCTATAATGGCAGCTTCTTTTGTGGTCTTAATAGAAGTCTTTGCCGTTTGTTCTGCGGTCTTGACCGACCTTTGAACAGTATTGGTTGCACCTTTCGATACGGTCTTGACTGTCGTATTTCCTGCCGACCTTGCAGACTGCTTAATTGTTTTCTCCGTATGTTCTAGAGTTCGGATACTCTGTTTTCCGACAGGATTGACCGATTGTTTTTGAAGCTGCTTCTCTGCACGCTTGGTCTTAAAATTCTCAATCCCCGTTTTGGCTTTCTGATAATTCTGCCTTGTTTCACGCACACCCCATCTGCCGACTTTATCCGCACGGTATGCAGTTTCGTGAACAGCCCTATCCGTTGCCGCTTCGATTTTATCAGAAGCATATTCCTCTGCGGAATTTTCCGAAGCATTGGTGGAATGTTCTGCCTTATCTTTCGTCATCACATAGGCTTTCTTCATTCGCTCCGTGGCAACTGCTGCCTTATTTATGGTCTTGATTGTACCTTTGCTTGTATCTCTTGTTTTTATATCAGCCATCGGTTTCCTCCTTTCTCGAAAAATAATAGAGAGTGTGGTTTAATCCACTCTCTTAGCGACAACAACAAGCCTGCCATTGTTTCTTGAATATTCACAAGTAGAAAGAGAAATCAGCTTGTCGCCATATTCTGCCGATACTCCGGTATCATACAAAGAAAGTTCCTTGCACTTAGCAACATACGCATCAAACTCTGCCGCATTTTCTGCGTCCGTAAACTCATAATACTTAAAGCTATCGGAGTTGTCTGTATAAACGACTGTCTTAAAGACTGCAATCACTTCATACCGGTGTCTGTCCGTCAGTGTATCAAAGGTAATCGTCTTATGACCTTCCCAAAAGCTCTTGTTTCTGTACTTCATCAGTCCCGTAAACATCGAGCCGTCATTCATATGGTGTCCGTATATAATGATGTTGTCTGAAGGTTTCTGCACATCACAATTTTCCTGCACATATGGACAGCCATAAGCGGAATAGGTCTTATCAAACTTGTGCTTCAGGTAGAAGTTCGGCTCATTTACAGACTGCACGACCGGATAGTTGATATTGGTATCCTCAACCTTTATCCAACCCACCATATCCTCATTCTGCCGATAGAGTTCAAGATATTCCGCAAGATAGTCCTTATCTTCCGAAAACGTCACGCCCTCATTTTCCTTTGGCGGCTCGTCCTCCACAATCTCCGCAAGGTTATCATAGACTTCATTCTGCTTGGCAGAGTCAATGTGATTACGGATAATAAAGAAGGTGCTTACAGACAACACTACCGTAAACACCATCGCAATAATAATATAGATTTTTCTGCTCATTTTCTCTTACCTTTCCATATCATTTCTCTTAGGTGGAGTCAAATCTCTGCAATACTCCGGATACCTCAACTTGATACCCTCCATAAAATACGGAGCATATCCGCAACAAAACAGGTCCTCCGGTGTATAGAGATTTTCCCTGCCTTCTTCCGTAAATCCATTCCAGAGATTAAAGGCAAGGTGGCAGACCTTGACTGTGCCACTTGTCTGCCAACCGCCGTGCATACCTTCCGGTATAATGCAATCCCTCTTAAAATCAAACATCTTTCCGATGTTCATTCTTGTTTCTTCTGAAATACCCATCACATAGAAAAATGCTCTGTGATAGCAGTCGTTGACTTTGCACTTATCCAGATTTTCCAATACAAAATCTCTGTGTGCAGCATTGCGAAATTGAATCTTAGACATTGTAAATCCCTCCTTATGCTTCGCCTGGTTTGGTTGTCATCAGTTTATAAAGTTTCGTGTTCTTAGGGAATTTGTTTGCAAACGGTACAAGCGAACTTCCCACCTTGATAAGTCCGTGTCCTGCTTCCACATTCGTGATATAGGACATCTGGAGGTCAGAAATATTCAGAAGTTTTGCAAGCTCAAGCCTGTCTGTGGAAGCCTGATTCAGCATAATGATGAACTCTGAGTTTGCAAGCATTGTTCTCGCTGTGTGGCTCTGCAAAAGGTCATCGACATTCTGAGTGATTCCACTTGCGTATGCACCGTATTTTCTCACACGCTTCCACAAGGTAAAGAGGAAGTTTGCAGAGTATTCGTGCTGGAACAGAAGATAAATCTCATCAATGAAGATAAAGGTGTTCTTACCCTTTGCACGGTTCTGTGTGATACGGTTCAGGATAGAGTCAAGGACAACAAGCATACCAATCGGCATAAGCTGTTTACCCAAATCAAGAATGTCATAGCAGATAAGGCGATTATTGGTATCCACATTCGTCTGCTTTGCAAAGGTATTCAGAGAACCGTGTGTGAAAAGTTCAATGGCAAGTGCCAGTTCCTTTGCTTCCGGTTCGTCCTGCTGCAAAAGTTCTGCCCTGAAATCCTGCAAGGTCGGTATATGTCCCTGATAGTCATTCTGCTGGTAACTGCGATACACGCTTGCCGTGCAACGGTCAATGATAGACTTCTGCTTCGCTCCGAGATTTGTTCCTCCGATAAGCTGTTCACAAAGGGACATAATAAACTCGGATTTCAAAATGACAGGGTTTGCACCGTCGCCGTAATCCTTATTCATATCCATTGCATTGATGTGATTGTCGGAAGTAGCAGAAATATTGATTACTTCTCCGCCCATCGCATTGACAAGCTGTGAATACTCTCGTTCAGGGTCGATGATGATAATATCCGCATCTGAAGAAAGCACCTGATTGATGATTTCTCCCTTTGCCGCAAATGACTTACCGCCACCAGATACACCGAGAATAAAGGAGTTACCATTCAAAAGCTGCTTACGGTCTGCGATAATCATATTTTTGCTGATAACATTCTGACCGTAATAGATACCGTTCTCGTGGAAAATATCCTGCACCCTGAATGGGATAAATACCGAAAGGCTCTCTGTTGTAAGTGTTCTGAACGCATCAATCTTTCTTGTTCCAAACGGCATTACCGTATTGAGTCCATCTACCTGCTGAAATCTCAGTGTTGCAAACTGGCAAAGATGTTTTCTTGCTGTGGTAAGCAACGCTTCCGTATCATTCTCAAGCTGTTCCTTACTGTCTGCTGTAATAACCATTGTGATAACAGCGAACATCATTCTTTGGTCACGGGTCGTAAGGTCATCGAGGAACTCTTTCATTTCTTTCTTCTGCTGCTCCATATCATACGGAACAGTTGCAGAGAAGTTGTTATTGGCATTCTGCCTACGCTGCCAGTTTGTGATATTGGTTTCCACACCAAGCAGACGGTTCTCTGCTTCCTTTACTGCTTCATCAGTTGGAACGGGAACAATATCAATGGACATCATCAGATTCCTGTTCATATCCGTAAGTTCCGCCACCATACTGTCTTTGATATAGGACGCATATTCACGAAGAAAAAGGACTCTTCCATAACGGTTTCCCATCTTGAAATAGTCCTTTTCAAATTCCATTGTGTCGGGGCAGATATAATCCTTAAAATCGTGTCCCTTTTTTCTTGTTTCCTTAATATCAAAATGGAAAGAGCTTTCCTCGCCCACACGGTAAAAGTCGTGGAAAATACGAAGTCTTTCGTCTGTTTCCAGTTCCACACACTTACTTCCAAGCCTGCCGAAGTGAGCAATCAAATCTGCACCGACACGGGCAAAATAAGTTCTTGCATCCTCCACACTCTTTTTGTTGATGGAAATGGTAATATACTTATCCTGAACAATGGAGTTTGCACCCGTTGCCTTATCAAGAAGCATTTTGTTATATTCCTCTCGATACTCGTCCAGATTATCTCCGGTTGTCGGAATAAGGATTGTCTGCTCAAAATCCAGTCTGTTGAGCCGACGATTATTGATTGTGATTTTTGTCGTTGCACCACTGTCAAGAGAGTTCAGAAGTTCGGAATATTCAAGGAACATCGCTTCCTTATCTTCACGGCTTGCCACTGCATAGTTAATATCCGTAAAGCGATAAGTCTTTGAATATTTATCCTTTCCCACTTTGAAAATGCCATCATCAAAGATAGCTGCCACGGGAATCACGTCCTGCACCCCTTTCGGTACAACAAATTTTTCTTTATCCTGCTTAAACAGGTTCGTAAGAGTCTTAATCATTTGACTTCAATACCTCCTTTTGCTTCTGTTCAATGCTTGGCTTCATCAGTTCGTAATACACATTGGTGGAGTGAAATACCAACTTCTTCGGCATTAAAAACTCCGACTTTATCCACGCATAAATTGCTTTTTCTGCGGTCATACCGTTGTACTTCACAAAGCCAAGTGCCGCAAACGGGGCAGCACCCAAAATGCACACCCACGATACGGTTTCCGTGCCAACATACGGTCTGAGCAAGAAATACAGTCCTACCGCAACGCCACAAGCGAGAACAGAAAAAATGAACTGTCTGAGCGACAGTCCAAAAAACATTGACTCTGTATAATTTCTGATTTCTCGGTTAATTTTTACTTCCATATCTGTTTCCTTTCCTGCGGTTTCGGTCTTTCCCCCTCACGCATTTATCATTCAGGCAAAAGACTTTGCCTTTTCGTTTACCGCCATAGTAAACACATTTCTTACAATCTCTTTGGTTCATCTCAAAATCTCTCCTTAAAGTCCCATCATCTCTCGGATAATACGGTCAGACATTTTCACTGCACCGACAAGAACAAGCATATTAAATACCAGTTCCCCAATATATGCCCACACTTGCGTAACTGCTGCTGCGTCAGGATTCACCACTGGCGGCGATGAAGCAAATACGGAGAAAATAATACAAGCAAGTACGATGACTGCTCCCTCAAGCAGAACGGCACAATAGCTCTTGATAAAACTCTTGCCGACATTCTGTGTCGGTTCTCCTGCAAATGTGGAAAGCGGTATCGGTGCAAGTGCTGTGTACATATACAACTTAAAAAATCTTCCGTACACCGTCATTATCAGAATGAACGACAGCACCGTGATAAATAATCCTCCGATAAGCGTTACCGCCCACAAGGGAATACTCTCGAAAAATCCGCAGTCCTCTATGGTCGTTACCATCTCTGCGGGCAAGGTCGTCTGTTCCGGAGTTCCAAATCCGGCAGCATTCATAATGGTTGAAATTGTCCCTTGCACGATATTAAATAGTGCAAGCATAAGCTCCATTCCGTATGTGATAACACCTTTCGCCAGTGCAAAACGAACAAAGAGTTTCAGTGCGTGTTCCGGTTTCTTCACATCTGTAAAACTTCCGCAGGTCTTTACCATACCTATCACAAAAAACAATACAAGTAAGGCAAGCCCGATAGCCTGAACCGCACCATTGATGTCAACGATAACCTTCCAGATATTCCCGCCCTTAAAGTTCTGCGGTGTAGTTGTGATGAGTGTCCATATTTCCGACAGTTTTTCATTCCAAGTTTCAAGGGCATTTTCAAGATTTTGAACTACCCAGTTATCACTCATTCAAAGCACCTCCTTACAATTAAGGGGTGTACCTTAACTTGGCACACCCCTCGATAACTGTGTAACTCTTATCTTAGCCTGTGATAAGAGTAAGGATTTCTTTCGCAAAAGTGATAATGACACCACCCGCAAGAGTCAGGAAGCCATTGGCTCTCTGAGAAGGGTCGTGAGATTTGAGTGAAAGACCGACCTGCACGATACCAAAGCCAAGCAAAATCATACCGATGGCACGGATAAGTCCGAAGATAAAATCGGACAGATTATTGACTACGGTAAGCGGGTCATTCGCTGCAAATGCAGTCGTTGTCATTCCAAGTGCCAACGCACCGATAATGACCATTGTGCAGTAAGCACGGAAGCCTTTCTTAACCTTTCCGGTCATAGGCAGTTTCTTTGTTTCCTGAATGTCAGTTGCTTTTTTCTTAAAAATAGTCATAGTTGAATACCTCCAAAATTTAATTTGTTTGATTGTTTATGAACAGAGCTTCCATCTCCTCATCGGAAAGAAGTTCCCAGTTCGTTTCTTCCATTTCCTTTTCAGGAAGTGTTGCAGGGTCAATGTCCCAAATGGCAATCGAAGCAATATCTTTTGTGACTTCTCCGTGCTTATAAGGACTCGCCTTTCCGTCTGTGGTAAGTGCCACATTCGGGTGTTTCATAATGTCATATTTGAAATCCATAATGGGTCTTTCCCCACGGATAAACAAAATAGCATACTGATTATCGAGCATACGCACCTCATCAGGGGTAAGTAACTCTCTGCCGCTAATCTGATAGTTGGTGGAATAGTTACCGCTTCTTCCGGTACTCTTTCCGAACGTGTTGGTATCAATGGTTTCCTTACCCAACAGCTCCGACACATATTTATGGGTTGACTGCTCATTTCCACCGAGGTAAAGAAATTCATCGCAGTTACCCACAATGCTCTCCCACTGTTTTTCAAACAAGGCTTTAAGCTGTGCCAAGTTCTGTAAGATGATGCTTACCGATACACCACGGGAACGCATAACCGACAGTATCTTGTCGAAGTCGTCCGGCAGTGAAACATTGGCAAATTCGTCCATCATAAAATGAACAGGCATCGGCAAACAGCCGCCGTGGATATGGTCGGCTGCATAAAACAACTGCTGAAAGAGCTGTGTGTAAAGAATGGATACCAAGAAGTTGAAACTGGAGTCGTTATCCGGTATCAGTGCAAACAGAGCCACCTTTTTCTCTCCGAGTGACTGCAAATCCAGTTCATCGGCAGAAGTAAGAGCAGCAAGACTTTCCAAGTTAAACTTTTCAAGCCTTGCTGCAAGGGTTATCTGTATGGATTTTAATGTTTTGGAAGAGCCGGAATGATAAGAGTAGTAATACTTCAAAGCAATGTGGTCAGGATTATCTATCATCAAATCCGAAAACAGATTATCAAGCGGAGAAGGACTTGGGTCGTCCTCGTCCTCAATTGCCCCGGCTCTGAGCATTTCCATTACCATTGCAAAATTCTGTTCTTCCGGCGGTGCTTCATAATGCAGATAAAATACAAGTGCAAGCAGAAGCATTGACGCTGCCGTATCCCAAAACGGGTCATTACTCTGTGAACCTTTCGGAGTGGTACTCTTGAATAGATTGGTTACGAGCTTCTGCACATCATTGTCATTCTGCAAATAAACAAACGGATTGTAACAATGGCTTTTCTCCATTGAAATCAAATCAAGCACACGCACTTCGTAACCTTTCTTCTCAAGAAGATGTCCCGTATCTCGCAGGATTTCCCCTTTCGGGTCTAATATCACATAGCTGTTTCTGGCAGCATTCATAATATTAGGCTTTGCATAAAACCTCGTCTTACCTGCACCGGAGCCGCCGCACACAAGCGTATTCAGATTTCGTCTGTGCTTCTTGGCATTAAGCCCAATGCACACATTCTGAGTCATCAGCTTATTTTCTGACAGCGGCTTTTGTCGGTACTTTTTATCAATGGCTCTGACATTGCCCCATTTGGCAGAACCGTGTTCCTCTCGTCTGCGGTAATTCTTTCTTGTTGAGAAATAAATCCCGATACCCATTCCATAGCATAAAAGTAAAAAGAGGACAGTTTTCAGGCTGTCCCCACATAATTTTATGGAAAATGGATTATCAAAGAGTGTCGCAAGATTGGCTGCTATCTCCGGCAATCCTCCGCTTATGGAAGGTGCAATCAGAAGTGCCAGCCATATGACCGGAACGATACCGACAATGGATAAAATAATGGCAGTCTGCCTGTCATTATCTCGCTTCATCTGAGCGTTTCCTTTCAATCACTTTGAACTTTTTCAATGGGGCATTTCCGACTTTTACAAGCAGGTCGTCTACTGCGTCTGCGGACTTGCCTTCCTCCATCAACTTTGTTTTCTCATCGTTTAAGGAGCGAATGACAACACCGTGTTCGTAATCGTCCAAAGCAATGTGGTAGAGTTTTTCTTTTTCCATATCTGCCCTCCGTTATCTCTCATAGTCCTTTGAACGCTCCTGCTTTTTGCGGAACATTTCATCAGAGATATGACTGTGAATTTCTGCCATTGCATTTCGTGTCTTGGAAAGCTCCGCACGGATTTCTTTCGGCTCTTTGGAAGCCAGTCCCTCCGGAATACGGTTAATTGCAAAATTCTGTGTATCTACGCCATACTTCTTGCAAATCATATATCCGATACACACTGCCTGAAAGCCCATATCCCTGCGGCTGTAACTTTCGCTGTTGATGGAAAGCTGTGCGTGTCCAAGTTCCTGAGCGACACACTGAGCAACTGCTACGCTGTCGCCCACATTACGCTTCACATACAAGGTCTGCTTTTCATTATTATAGAAAGCTGCCATATTCGGATACGGAAGTTCATCGGTTGCCGCAACCTCCACCGGAGATACATCAAGCATTGTCGTGATAAGTGCTTTCGGGTCACGGTTTGCTGATACTGCCGGAGCTTTTCTTCCATTTGTCTGCGTAACATCAAATACCTTTTTGACATTGTAGGAAATACCCGGAGAACCATCTGCTCTTGTGTATTCCACTGGTTCAAGGATAGAAATACTCTTTGCCCCTTTGGTAATCTTCACATTGTCCTTACCCCAATCATCAAAATCTTTAAGCTGTGTCGCCTGCGGATACTGACTGTAAATAAGGAGAGCATTTGCTGCGGAATATCTGTCCATTCGACTCTGCGTATCAAGAAAGTTCTTGAACTTCTCAGGGTCACTCACAATCTCACGGGCAGCGTCATCAATCATCTGATAGACCTTTTCTTTTTCTGCTCGCTTCTTTTCCGCATACTCCTCTTTGGATAATCTTGGCTGATTACCGCCAGCCTTTGCGGGTTTGAAATCATTTGTCATAGTAAATTACCTCTCTTTTGTTTTGGGTTTCTTCTTCGGCTGACGGTGTACCGTCTGACCGTTTTTCTGCTGCGGCTTCTTGCCGTCTTTCTTAACCTCCGGCTCTTTACGCTCTGCTTCTTTTTGCTGTTTTGCCTGTGCCTTGTAACGGTCAAGTTTCTCTTTGACCGATGGCTTTTCCACTGGCTTTGCAACACCCTTATCAGATTGCGTTTCTACCGGCTCTGAGTTTTGCCTTGACAGAGGGCTTTTGTCTGTTTTGGCGACTGAGGGGTTTGCGTTTGCTCGCTCCTCTTTCTGCATTGGATTTCTGACTGCTTCTTCCATAATGATTTCACTCTTGGATTTGGTCGGCTTTTCTTTCTCAACCGCTTCACGGTCTGCGATAGCCTTCTCTGCTTCACTGACAATCGAAGCCTTATCCACCTTGCCAAGTTCAAATCTTTCAACGATACGCTGAATTTTAGAAGCGTCCTCTGCTCTTGCAATAATATCTACCGGAGCGTTCTCTTCCTTTGTGTTCTTATCTCTGAGGACACAATAAAGAACGCCATAGCGTTTTGCCTGTTCGGTAAACTTCTTCAAATCCTTTTGCGGAATGGAAAAGACTTTCAGCTCCTTGCCTGACTTAATCATATTGGTAAGTCTTGCTTTGCCCTTCGTCTTTTGTTCCTGCTTCAGAACCGATACCAAAAGCAATGCGATATTCTTCGCCGCCGAACCGCTTAATCTTGCAGCAACTTCAAATCCTTCAAGCGAAAGCCTAACGACCTGCTCTGCTGCGTCACCACCGTTGTTCATAGCGTGATTTCTCCTTTCTCTGCTGTTTTTGTTCCTCTGTTTCGATATGCTCAAGGTTTTCTTCCATAACCTTTGACCTCTCCGCAATATCCTCGCAGAGTTTTACTTCCCGTCGGAGTTTTTTTAATTCTCCGTTGATAGAAGCGATTTCATCTTTTGCCGCCTGAAGCTGACCATCATCAATATTTGTTCTTATCTTTTTTCGGAGATGTGTTCTTCCGGCAATCAGATTTTTCATCTGCTCCTCTAAGGAAGTCTTATATGAAAAAAGCTGTTCGTCCGTGAAAATATTTTCTCGTCCGAGCAGCCTTACTTCATCAGTAATCTTATCGAGCTTCATCAAATCATCTTTCAAAAGATAATGAAGCCTTGCGTTATTCTGTTTCTTATACTTTGGCAGATAACCGAGTCTGTAACAGTAATACAGATACAGCCCATAAAGTCCGCCTTTCTTTTTCAGCTTCTGCCCTCTGGTCTGCATACGGTACTGTCTTGGTTTATAAATCGCCCTCTGGAACGGCTCAATCTCTGCCCATCTGTCACGATTTTCTTTGATACGCTCTACAATCCGGTCATTGGTATAATCTGCTCCGAGATTTTTCAGTCGTATCGGCTTATCGTATCCCTTTGGAATGACCGTCCAGTATTTTCGGCTTGGACTTAGGTTATAGGCATATCCCATTTCCTTGAGTGCAAACTGAAATTCTTTCAGGGTCTTGCTGTGGTCGATAGCATAATCAATGGCTTCTTTTGCAACCGAGTAGCGTGTCGGCATACCTGCCTTTTCTTTCATCGTCAGATAATCCGACTGCTTACTGCGGTTCGGATTCGGGTCATAGTAAAGTCCGTACTTCTCACAAATCCTGTCTGCAACTTTTCGGAATTTGAACCACGCTTTTTCCTCTCCCCATAAATGTTTCCCATCGACGAAAGAAATAGAGTTGATGACAAAATGACAGTGCAGGTGCTTTGTGTTCAGGTGGGTTGTCACAACGACTTGAAATCTTTTACCCCACACTTCATTTGCAAACTCCATTCCGATTTTCTGTGCCATCTCAGGAGATATATCTGTTTCCTTGAAACTCAAATATCCGTGATAGGCTTGGATACCGTCTGTCTTTTGGTACTGCTCCTTAACCGTTATGAACTGGTCACGGGCAATCGCCACATTACAGTTGATACCCTCAACATAGAACTCACGCTCTGTTTTTTCCTCGTCCTTTGCATAAGCAATAACATCTGCAAGAGCCTGATACTGTTCCGGCGAAAACTCCCTTTTGATTTTTGCAGAAGTCTTTTCGGGATTGGTCGCATAGTCAATGACCTGACCGAGCCTTTCTGTAACCGACCACAACTTTGTTACTGCCATTTCATTTCGCTCTGATTTGGACGAAGATATGTCCTCTCAATCTCTGACTGGAACTTATTCCACTTCGCAGCTTCATTCTTCAGCATAGGTGCGTCAATGAAACCAAGCGTATTAGCTTTAGCCGCAAGCTGATTGATGTTATTGCCGATAGAGGACAGTTCCCTCATCACATCATAGAAGCGGTCATCGGGTTTCTCTTTCGGCTCGTAACCTCTGATAAGTAAACGGATAAGTCCGGCTTCGGAAAGACAAGCCTTCTTTGCCTTTGCTGCCAAGTCCTGTGCTTCCTTGCGGTTAAAGCGTACAATCTTCTGAATGTTTCTCTTTCTCATAATCGGTATCTTCCTTTCTCTTTACTCTGCAATCTTTGTTAATCTGGAATAAGCACATCATCGTAACGCCAAGACAACTGCCGAGCAGTGTCCCAGCGGCGATAAGTAATAACTCTCTCAAATCAAGTTCTCCTTTCTCACGGGGTATTAGGGGCAACCCCTAACGAGCCTTTTACCGTTTGGGAAACTGTGTTTATCCAAATGGTCTGCTCGCTAAGAATAAACATCTCCTCCGGGTTGCCCCGTTCTCAGGCTACTATCTCTCATAATCCTTTGATTTCGGCTTAAAAGGTTCAGCCACGATATTGCCGCCCACATCCTTAGAAAAGCGTTCAGGATACTTGAACTGTTCCTTATACTTCTTCATCATATCGTCCGGCAAGCTCTGAAAACTCTCACTCTCAGGCGGTGCATAACAGATAAAGAATTTGCCGCAGATAATATCTATCATCTCTTTCTTATCATTGTCCTGCATATAAACTGCACGGTTAAGCGGAAGTCCTCTCATCTTTCCTTCCTCATTACAGATGATTGCAACGTCATCGTCATAGGGCATATATTCCTCAATATCCCCGCCGACAACCTCCTGCATTGCTTCCAGACTGTTGTCGATTACAATTTCCTTCGGGTACTTTTCCGGTTCTACCAAGAGAACTTTAATCTTAGAATCATTCATCGTTCTTCATTCCTTTCGTGTGTTTTTTTATTGTAAATTCCCATCCGCATACAAAGAAAATCGTTGAAGTCCTTACCTGCTTTTGGTGGTTCATCAACGATTTCATACTTATCCGGCAGAATGGTTTTTAAGGTCTGTGCTGCCTTTCTGCCCGCTATATCATTGTCAAAATGGATACGGATTTTCCTGACAGATGGATTACTGCCAAGATACTTTTCCAGTGCAATCGGCACTTTACTGTCCTCAATTTTCCTTGCCGGAGAATACACCCCGGACAGCGAAACAAAGCTCATTTCTTTCCAATCCTGCCCGTTCAGCTTCGCAAGCGTGGCATAGGATAACAAGTCAATAGCACACTCAAAGAGGTGTACTTCCTCCAAGTTTTCCTTACCAAGCCGAAAAGAATAATCTTTTTTACTGCCACTGCAATCGCCCATAATCCTACGCTTATTCGTGGAACGGTAGGCTGCATATTTGGGTTCTTTCATCTCGTCATAGCCTACAAACACAACATTGTGATACGGCAGGCTCTCAAAGATAAGGTCATTAGAGATACAGTAATTGATGATTTCAAAATCTATTCCTCTCCCGAAAAGATACTCTGTAATCACTCTGTTGGAAGCACATTTTTCAGGGAGAAGAAGCGGTTTATTTTCCTCTTTTGGCTGTGGTTTTTCATAGACCGGAGCCTGAATCGCTGTGTGTCCGATAATGGTTTCCACCGCTTCAAGGAAGCTGTAACCTTTGACCTTAATCAGATAATCCAAAGCACTCCTGCCACCGATACCTCTCGACCACCATATCCATTTCCCGTTTGAAATCTTCAAACTGTCGTGGGTTCTGGTGCAATAGGTGTTACCTGAAAACTTAACCAGCTCATACGGTTCATAATTTTTCAGGTAAGTTAGCAAGTCCATCTGCTTCGCCTGAATGATTAACTCAGGTGCGATAAATGGCATATCGACCACCGCCTTCCTGTTTATCTCTCATACGATTTCTCCTTTCTGCCGCCGACTGCTTCGCCCTCATCAGGCTCTCCGCCGACAATCTCATTTTCCTTTTTATCCATATTGAGCAGGATATTCAGCTCATCAAGTCGGGCAGTTTTTGCCCTCAATTCTTCCTCCTTTGCAAACGGCTTTTCGATTTCCTGCTTCGCTGTTTCAAACTGCTTCTCCGTATTTTCAAGGCTGTTTTTCGTATCAGCAAGTGTTTCTTCAAAGCGTTCAATGCCGTTATCTATTCTCACGATATTACCGTGAGCGTCGTCGCCAAGCGGTACATCTCTGCTTGTTTCGCCTTTTAATTTCACAACATAATTACGCTGCACCGTATCAAAATACAGTTCCATTTGAAAGCCACGGTACTCGCCAAGTGGTATCGCATCGGGACTGTTCATTGACTTGCAGGCATTGATGATTGCCTGACCTGCTTCGGCTTTTTCGGAATAAGAAACACCCGATACCATCATTCCAAGCGGCTGCTCGTCTATCGGTTTCGGGTGTAATTTTGCTGTTTCAACATCTTTTGTAAGTCCCTCTACACGGGATTTCAAGTAAGCAATCTGTTGTGGGTAGAACTTGATGACCTTATCTTCCAGTCCGTATTTCTCCGATAAGAAATTGGATTTTAACATCTTTAGCTTCTGCACCTGAATGTCTAAGTCCATCTTTTCTTTGATATATGGATTACCTGTTGCAAGCATTTTTATCTCTGCATAGGACAGTGCGGTTTCATCAATATCCTCTGCCGACCTGACCGGAGATTTGCTCGTCATAATCTGACTTGCAAACTTCTGCTTACCTTCCACAAGCTGATAGAGGTATGCATCAAAGGTCTGCTCTGTTACATAGCGGTAAATATCTACCTGCGGATTTTCATTGCCCTGACGGACAATTCTACCGGAACGCTGCTCCAAATCTGAAGGTCGCCACGGACAATCCACGTCGTGAAGTGCAATAAGTTTGTCTTGCACGTTCGTCCCGGCACCCATCTTTTGAGTAGAACCAAGAAGCACCCTGACTTCTCCCTTACGGGTCTTTTGGAACAGTTCCTTTTTCTTCATATCGGTGTCTGCTTCGTGTATGAACTTCACTTCACTTTCAGGAATACCTCTCTCAATCAGCTTCTTTCTGATGTCGTTATAGACGGAAAATGTTCCGTCATTCTTCGGCGTGGAAAGGTCACAAAACACAAGCTGTGCCGATTTCTTGTCGGCATTTTCTTTCCATATCCGATAGATGTTATCGACGCAGGCATTGATTTTACTGCCCTCAAAATCAGGCAGCATATCGTTGAGCATACGCTGGTCAAGAGCCAGTTTTCTTCCGTCATTCGTGATTTTCAGCATATTATCTATGCTTGAATCCACACCGCCGCCACGCACCTGCTCGGCTCTCTCTGCAAGGGAAGCAACCATTTCCTTCTGCATTTCCGACGGCTTTACTGCAATGTTATGGTACTTTGCTTCCGGTACTGGCAGGTTCAACATATCTGCTGTTTTAATATCCGCTATCTCCTTGAACATCGCCATTAGTTCTGGCAAGTTATAGAATTTTGCGAACCTTGTCTTTGCTCGGTATCCCGTTCCTTCCGGTGTAAGTTCCACTGCCGTAATGGTTTCTCCGAAAGTGGAAGCCCAGGCATCAAAGTGCTGCAACCCATTTTTCACAAGCGTGTTGTACTGCAAATATCGCTGTATCGTATAGAGTTCCACCATACTGTTTGAGATAGGTGTACCCGTTGCAAATACGGTTCCTCGTCCTCCGGTAATCTCGTCAAGGTAACGACACTTCATAAAGAGGTCGGAAGATTTCTGTGCTTCCGTCTGTGCGATACCGCCCACATTACGCATTTTTGTATAAAGATAAAGGTTCTTGTAATAATGGCTTTCATCAACAAAAAGCCTGTCTACACCAAGTTCCTCAAAGGTTACAACATCATCTTTTTTCGTCTGGTCATTGAGTTTATCAAGTTTCTGCTTGATGGATTTCTTTGACTTTTCAAGCTGTTTTATGGAGAAGTTTTCCCCTCGGTTTCGCTTGAGTTCTGCAATTCCTCCGGTTATCTCCTCAAGCTGTTGTTCAAGAATTGCCCTCTGTCTTTCAATGGACATCGGGATTTTTTCAAACTGTGAATGCCCGATGATAACTGCGTCATAATCTCCGGTTGCAATCCTGCCGCAGAACTTTTTACGGTTCTTGGTTTCAAAATCTTTCTTTGTTGCAACAAGGATATTCGCCGCCGGATAGAGCTGCAAATACTCAGCCGCCCATTGTTCGGTCAAGTGATTTGGTACAACAAACAGTGACTTGTTACAAAGCCCAAGCCTTTTCGACTCCTGTGCTGCCGCCACCATTTCAAAAGTTTTTCCTGCTCCGACTGCGTGTGCAAGAAGCGTATTTCCTCCGTAAAGGATATGGGCAACTGCATTTTTCTGATGTTCCCTGAGTTCAATTTCAGGGTTCATACCATTGAAGATGATATGACTTCCATCATACTCACGAGGTCTGACGCTATTGAATTTCTCATTGTAGGATTTGCAAAGCCTTTCCCTTCGTTCAGGGTCAGACCATATCCAGTCCTGAAATTCCTGCTTAATCATTTCCTGCTTCGACTGAGCAATCGCTGTTTCCTTTTTATTCAGGACAGCCTTTTTCTTTCCCTCATCATCTTCGATATAATCAAAGATACGCACATCTTTTAAGTTCAGTGTTTCCTCGATAATCTTATAGGCATTGATGCGGGAAGTTCCGTAAGTGTTATATGCCCTTACATTTCCTTTGTCGTAAGATTTGCCCTCAATATTCCACTCACTCGTAAATGGAGAGAAGTGAACTTTGATATTCCACTGTGCATATCGTGGTGTTTCAAGCAAATGAAAGATAAACTCCTGCACATCGTCCGGTGGCAGCCAAGTTGCACCAAGTCGCACGGAAATTTCACTTGCAGTCAGGTCTTTCGGTTGCACCTTTTGAAGTGCTTCTACATTGACCTTATAATCTTCCGGATAGAGTTCTGCCGAGTTCTTTGCAATCCTCAGCTTCTCCCTGACATTACCGGAAAGGTATTCATCAGCCATCAGATACTTCGGTTCGTAAGAATTTCCATACTCATAAAGCGGATTTAAAAAGATAACACCCTTTAAGTCCTCAAAGATTTCATTCTCCGATTTACCGGAAAGCTCCATCATATAGTCCATATCAATCGTGGCTTTTTCTCCAAGAGATACCGCCAACGCTTCGCTTGCCGTATCAACAGAAGTAACCGGAGTATGCGGCTTAATTGTCCTCTTAGAAAACATATCTGCCTTACGCTCCAGTTCTCCGTTCTCTCCGATTATCTCCAATGCGGAAAGCAAAGAGAATGAACTGTCCTGCGAAAAAGCAGAAGTATTTGCACGGCTGTTAATGAGTCCGTACTTACCTGAAAAGGTATCGTAAAGTCTGTTTAATCGCTCCTGCTCCACTTTGATTTCGCTGTCAGGGTAATCTTCTGTCTGCAATTCAATCAGCGTTCTGACGGAGTTTCTAATGGCAATCATACCCTTAATTCGGTTCTCTGCGGTTGCTGATACCTCCACCGGAGTCATACGGGAATTTTCACGATAGTAGATTTTATCGTCCACCACCGTATAGGAAAAGTTTCTCACTGTCGGGTCTGCCGGAATAGAATTATCTTCCTCCTCCAGTTCTTCCTCGGCTTCATATTCCGTGATTTCTCCGTGAATGTTTGCTACTGCTTCATCAAGCTGTGCTGCAAGGTCTGCATTTTCATACGGCACACAAGTTGCTTCCATACCGAAACGCCCCGATACCATTTTCATTTCTCCAAGTATCATTTCGGGGTGCTGCACAAAATAAGAGTTCATCTTAATTCCGTTCTCATCGGTATCAAGATGAACCCAATCCGGCTCAATATCTATCAGTCTGTCACGCTTTTGTAGGATAAGAATATCCGAAACGACTTCCGTTCCTGCATTACCCTTAAAGGTGTTATTTGGCAATCGAATTGCTCCAAGAAGCTCTGCTCTCTGTGCAATATATTTTCGTACTGCTAAAGTTTCCTTATCCATTGTGCCTTTGCTCGTTACAAGAGCCATCACACCGCCGGGTCTTAACTTATCAAGGGACTTGGCAAAAAAGTAATCGTGTATCAGGAACTTATGCTTGTCGTACCTTTTATCTAACACCTTAAAATCTCCAAAAGGCACATTGCCAACCACTCCATCAAAGAAGCTGTCCGGCAGATTGGTTTCTTCAAATCCTTGTGCCGCAATGGTTGTTTTCTGGTAAAGCTGCTGTGCAATCCCTGCGGAAATCGTATCAAGTTCCACACCGTAAATCTTACTGTCCTGCATTGCGTCCGGCAGCATACCGATGAAATTACCGATACCGCAGGACGGCTCTAACAAGTTGCCTTCCTTAAAGCCCATCTGCTCCATTGCCTTATAAATGGCTGTGATAACTTCAGGCGGCGTGTAGAACGCAGTCAATGTGCTTTCTCTTGCCGAAGCATATTCCTCCGGTGTTAATACCGAAGAAAGTTCCAGATATTCCGTTGCCCACGCTGAATTATTTTCATCAAAGGCTTCTGAAAGCCCACCCCAACCGACATACTTTGATAAGATAATCTGTTCTTCAGGAGTGGCAAATCTGTTTTCTTCCTGACATTTTTTAAGAAGCTGTATCGCCATAATATTTCTGCGGAAGCGTTCCTTTTTACCTACCGTTTCAACCTCATTTTCTCTGAGATTAAAGGTGTGACGGTCTGCCATAGGCACATCAGGGTGCAGGTCAAAGCCTTTGACCTTTTTCTTCTGCTCCCAAGCGGGAACTACCGGCTCAGGCTCTTTTTCATTTCTTTCTTCGGCAGGTTCTTCCTTTACAATCAAATGCTCATTTATCGGATTCTCTCGCACTTTTCTGTCAAACTCTGTGCGTGAAAATTCCTTATTGAACAGTGGCATATCATAGTCATAGAGCATTACTCTCTCATCATCAACAGATAAGATTTCGTACTCAGAAGCACCGATATACACCTTATCGCCAAGATGATATTCATACTGCACATCTTGTAGCTGTTCTGCTTCTTCAGGTTCTTTTTCGGTTGGTTCGACCTCTTGCTCCGGTGGTGCATTAGAAAGTATCTCACGATTTCTTTTCGTTTCCTCGATTTTGGCTCTGCGTTCCTCTTGACTTTCAAGCCACTGAGGATAGTGTTCTTTTTCCTTTGGATTTAAGTATCTGTCTGTTCGGATAAGTTCCCCGATACGCTTCTCCACCTGCGACCACGAAAGCGTGATATGCGGCTTCTCTTTACCGATACCTTTCGTAATCGTAATACCTTTTCCATCGTGGCTCTCATCGATGCCTGCTCCGATTATTACTGGATAAGAGCCGCCCCAACCGTATTCATTTTTCAAGAAGTCGGCATTTTCTTTTGCAGAAAGGCTTTTTTCAAACTGTTCATAGATACGCATTTTACCCTCAGAAAATCCGCTTCCATTCGTAAGAACAGCGTCGATAATCTCCTGAGAAAAAGTAAAGGCAGAGGGTTTCTTTTCCTCTGCCTGACCGTCTAATATGAATGTCATCTGACCGTCCATCGACGGTAATGGTTTTATGCTGTCGCTTAATTCTCCCAGTAATCGCATAGCTTCAAAGTGTCGGGCAATAACAGCCCAATCATAAAAGCTCTGTGCGGTTCTGCTGTCATATTTGCCCTCCCACAAATGCAGAACATTTTCAAAGGTCTTATATCCTACTGTCCTGCCGTCCTCTAGGGTAAGCTCTGTATAATCATTATTGAAAATGCTCTTTATATACTCTGTGCGGTCTTTGTTATCAAGATTGCGTTCATAATAATCTTTGATTTCTTCCAGACTTGCCGACAAATGCGGTGTTGTTCTGAGAATTTCATTGATTACCTCATCACGCCCAAAGAACGGAAGGCTTTTGTCCTCGTGAGTTCTATCGTAATACTCTAAACGAATATCACTTCCGCTTTCACGATTTCCTGTGCCGAGCTGCGAAGAGCGTTCATCAGACGAACCCATTTCATCATATCCTCTGCTTTCATCTGTTCGGTCACTCCCTCTTTCTGTGCCATCTGGCTCAGGATTGTTTCTTCCATCTTGCTGACTCTCTGTTCCACTTCCGCCAAGTGCTGTGTCAGTTCGCCCCTCGTCAGGAGATTGTAGTAAAGGACTCTGTGATGTTCCTTCAGAAACTTTCTCCTCATCTGAGCGTATCTGCCCAAAGTCACTTCCGGCTGCTGTGGAAGTTTCAGGTTCGGAAGGCTGTAATCGCCCACCATTGTGTAGGTCAGTTCGTTCATTGTCCAAACTCCTTTCGTCGTTATTTTCAACCTTATTGTATTCATTTCTGTCCTGACCGACAATTATGCGATTTTGACGGTTAAGTGCGGTAATTGTTTTAGATACTTCCGTCAATCCCATTTCTGCAATATCACTGGTAGCAAAGCCAAGTGCATTGAGTGTTTCCTGCGTATTGAAGTTGGTAACATCTCTGAAATCATCAAGTTCAAAGTAACCGTCTGTATCAACACCAAGCCTTGACATCATCATATATGCCACACTGTTTGCTACGACATTTTTATAAATGGAAGCCACAATATCATTGTCCACTTCCTCAAGGAAACTGCCTTCGGTTGCATAGTAAAGGTCTTGCAGATAATCAGGGATATTATCCTCTGCCGCATTTCTTGCTGCTCCCATAATCGCTTCGGCAAGACTGCTCTTATTCTCAATCTCTCCGAAAGTGCTTTCCAATGTTTCAATCACATCTGCTTCGTATTCCTGACGCATATCCCAAATCGGAACTGTTCTTGAATATCTGCTTTCGTGGGTATCTGAAATATCAAAGTAATGTGTCAGTCTTTGCCTTGTACGGTTTTCATCAGCAAAAACAGCAATACCTCTTGCACCTCGGTTGACCCATCTGCCGAAAATTCTATTCCACTGTTCTATCTCAAGAACTGCTGTTGCGTCAGGTCGCTGTGCATATACAAGAAGCTGTTCGTCATAGCGTAACTTATAATTTCGGCAAGCCGAAGCCAAGAATGCCTGCCAGTTCTGAGGATTTGATACAACCGTTTTGCAGGTGCGGTTGTAAAGCTCAGAAATAAGGTCATATTTTCGTGCCATTACCCTTGCACCTCCTTATCGTTTCTTATCTCTGCTCCTGCATAGCAGGCTCTTTCTTCTCATTGTTACCTTTATTTTTTACTGCTTCATCAGAACCTCCGCCCAAATACGAAAAGAGTTTACCGGACTTTGTATTCTTCTGAAGCTCCATAATCACACCCATATCAGGAATCGTGATATTCGGGATTTTCAGGATTGCTTCCATATCAAGCTGCTGCAACTTTTTCTCCGTATCACAACCGGAGTCAAAGAGTTTATTCAGCACCTTGACCTTATTCTGAAAAGTTGCTTTGTCTTTCACGAAAATACCTCCTTAGTTAATGTTGATTACAATAGAAATACTGCCGCTCTGTTCTTCTTTCTGCGGATTACGTGAATACTCAGGAAAAATGGACTGTACTCTCTGCCTTGCCCTGCGTATGGTTTCAAAACAAGGAAGTCCGTATGCTCGGTAATTAAATACAATATCCTCAAGCGGAAGATTTCCGGCTGGTATATATCCGTACCGATTGTAATAATGCAGAATGAGAAGCATATCATCATACCTCGACATCGGGCATTCCTTTAAGATTTCAAGCACTCGGCTCTCCACCGTTTTCTGTTGTTTCATAATGTTCCTCCAAAAATTAAAGGGACAGAGTTTTTACGCTCTGCCCCGACTGGTTAATGTTCGCTTGTTACTTACTTCTTACGGTTTTTAACCTGAAGAAAGATAAAGCCGCCGACAATAACGGCGACTAATGCGATAGCGATAATTGTCTTTGCTTCCATTACTCGTTACCCTCCTTTTTCTTCTTTTTGTGTGCAACAACAGAAGTTACGGCGATACCGACAGCAGAAAGTCCGGCAAGGACATACCAAAGTTTCATATTGGTATCATCTCCTGTTTTCGGAGTATCCCTCAACTCATTGTGCATTTTTACAACGGCTGTTTCATCAAGTTTGATAGTAACATTCTGGTCGGCAGGTGTGATATATGCGGCAGAGGCATTGTTTGCCACTTCGGATATGGTATATTCACCAATACGAAGTCCCTCAATCACGATTTCGCCGTTCTTATCTGTTTCAAATGTCATATCATAACCGTTTGCTCCGGTTACTCTGAACGCAAAACCTTTAACCTTACCATCTGAAGATGTCTTGACGATTTTCAGTGTTCCACGCATAGCTTCATTGATAAATCCAACACCAGCCTTATTCTCAACGGAATAAGTTGTTTCGTCTTTCTCAATGAAAACAGAGTATTCTCCCTTATCAAGCAGGAAGCCCTCTGGTGCTTTTGTTTCACGGACAATATATTTTCCGTAAAGCAGCTCTTTCATCTCATAAATTCCGGTTTCGGTTTCTTCAAGATTTCCGATAAGTTCATCGCCATCATCAATCTTTCCGTTCTCATTGGTGTCCTTATATACCTCAAAGGTTGCACCCGTAAGTTTGTTATCTGGATATTCAGCGTCCATCTTCGTGAGTCTGATATTGCCGTGAACATACTCATTGACAATCTCAATTTCAACTACCTGCTCGGCTTTGCTGATATTGACCTCATACGCTTTTTCATCAAGAACAAATCCCTTTGGCTGCTCGATTTCTCTTACAATCCATTTGCCATAAGGAACTTTTGCAAAAGAAAAACTACCGTCTTTTGCAGAGGTAGTCGTCATAAGTGCAGTATCCTTTGTAAATTCTGTTTCTTCGGCTTTGAAGATACCGATAACAGCACCCTCAAGTGCTTCTCCGTTCTCGTCAATCTTCTTACCTGATACAGAACCATAGATAAGTTCATTCTTGATTTCTTTTCCATCATTCACTTTGATTTCAACTGTTGCGGTATCCTGACCTGCGTATTCAAACACAACCGGATATTTCGTATCAGAGAGAACATAATGCTCATCGGTTGCAATCTCCTTGACATAGTATTTGCCAAACGGAAGGTCTGACTTCATAACAGCAGTTCCATTTTCATTTACGCTGACAATCTCAATCAGTCCATCAGCCGGAATAACTGTACCGCTTGCAGATACAATATCTTCTGCGGCATAAAGACCAAAACTGATATTTTTGATTTCTCCGTTGTCGCCAATACCAAATGTCTTATCCTTTTCAATGACTTTTGCAAGACTTACCTGCACTTTCTGCCTTTCGTTATAGAACGATGTGGAAGTTTCGGTAACAGAGATATTCTGACCTGCATAAGTAAGCTCAACCGTATGTGTTTCGCCACTGATTACCATTCCATAAGGTGCGGTAATTTCCTTAACCTCGTATTTTCCGAGATAAAGTTCTTTGCTCTTCACAAATCCATCGGAGCTTGTTGTGATAGTATCTACCACTTCGCCCTTTGAATAGCGGAGTGTACCGTCCGGTGTACTAATATCTTCCGCAGCACGGACTTCATAAACTGCACCCTCAAGTCCTGCCACTTCATAAACAGGCTGATAGATAACATCACTGTCCTCAGAACCACTTACATTGACACCACTAAATACTTCTCCGGTCTTTTCAACCGTGATAGTACCTTTCTGTGCCATATTCGGTTTATTGACTTTCACAACAGTTACGCCGCCTTCCTCTGTGGAATTTTCTTCGGTAATATCAAAATATACCGGAGTATCATCAAGTACATATCCGTATGGAGCTTGTACCTCTACGATGGAATATCCCTTGCCGTAATCCAGTTTCTCAGGTGTGACAAGAGAACCGTTTGCGTCGGTATAGAACACATCAATCGTGGTTGGTGTCGGATAAGTAAAGGTCATTTTGACCTGATTGCCCTGCGGGTCGTAAATCTTAAATCCTGCTCCTGCATACGGAATACTCTTTCCGCTTTCTGCGTCCACCTTGACTACATTGACAAAGCTCTCGAAGTTACGGTTATTGATGAGATAACGATACGTCTGTGCGTTCTGTGAAATGAACACATCAAAATCGTCCATCATCTCTCTACCTTCCCAACCGGAAGTCTGGTGTACGGTATAAATACCATACGGCATATCTTTTGTCTGACCGAAGCCATTTTCATCGCAAACAATGGTATCTCTCTCGTCTTTATTGGCTGCGTCATAGCTTCCGGCAGATTTCAAATAAATCTCAAAGGAAGCACCCTTTTCAGGAGTTTCAATCTTTGTTTCTCCATCATCAGTGTGTTTAATGATAGCCACATTACCTTTGATTACCTGCTCGGTTACATCATTGGAAGTAAGGTTGTGTTCCACCTCATAAAGTTTCGGGTCTGCACCTATTTCATGGATAGTCTTATCAAGCAAATATCCCTCTGACGGTGTAATTTCTCGGATTGTCCAGTCGGTATCACAAACATATTCTTTAGTAGTGAACTGACCGTTTTCATCAGTAACATACTTATCTACAAGCGTTTCGCCCTTATAGATACCGTAAACTGCTCCCGAAAGTTTGGCATTGCCCTGTGCTTCGCCTTTCTCAGCGTCGCTCTTTGTGACTGTTACAGTAAATTTCTTCAAAATGTTATTGAAGTTTCTTGTGGTTACTTCTTTCCACTTCACTGGTACAGTCTGATTTTTCGGTACGACATAACGGATAGCTGTGTCTACTTCTTCAAGTGTATATGGTTCAGAACCACTGATAAGCACATCTTTGAAAGTTGCCACACCGTTTTTGTCTGTAACTGCATACTGGTCAACAGCATCACCGGAAAGAGAAGTACCGAAAAGATGGAACTTCACACCTTCAACAAGGTTATCTTCTGAGGACTTCACTACCTGAAGGTCGCCACGCTTCAATTTGTTATTGAAAGTGACCTTTGCAATCTGTCCTGCTACAACAGTAACTCTATGTGTTTCCTGCGGCTCGTACTTATCGTATGCCTGCTCGGTTACAGTATAGATACCCGGCATAAGATTATCAATCTGGAACTTACCGCCATTAGCTGTTGTAACTGTCTGATTGATACCGTTTCCAGTAATTGTGAAGTTAATACCGTCAACTTTACCGTCCTCACTAGTCTTTACAATCTGACAAGAACCATAGCTGACTTTCATCTTCACATAACCGTTGATACTGTCGCTTACTTCCTGAGCATAGCTGACAACATCCTGCACACTGGAATTCTGACCGTGTTTACCCTCTGACCATACAACCACACCTCTTCGTACTGCATTTTTCTTCGTTGCGGTAATCGTAAATTCCTTACTCGGTGCAGTATCCATAGAAACAGTAAGTTTGTTACCATTCACTGAAAAGCTCACTCCACTGATACTTGCCTTGAAATTATATTTAGACAGCACATTATTGGAGTCTGTCAGAGTAGTTGTGTACTTACTTCCGTTCCACTCAAGTTCTATTGTCTTTGCCGAACCGGACGATTTATTACAAAAGCTCGGTATGGTCGCATGGTTCTGTACACTCTGCACCATACTGTTGTAATAACTGAAAATCTTATTGCGAAGCGGATGCTTTGCATTGATGACATCTTTCACATTGCTACAACCACTGGCTGCTACATGATTGAAGTTCACATCACGCTCTCCGATAACAGTTTCCCAGATAAGAAGCTGTGTGGCATAAGCCTGTGCAATGCTGTTTGCTGCTGCTTCATTCTGTGACCTCCAAGATGTCGAGATTGTCCCACGGTAGCCATACTGTAAAATACGACCAACGAAAAGACGGATTTCATCTCCGGAAATAACCCCATTGGATGCAAGGTTATTAAAATAATTTTCGTCATACTTATTCATTGTCTGACCGACCTTGAGCGAAATTCCCGGCTCAATACAATAAGCAACATTGCCTGAGTATGAGCCAATAGCCTTAAGATTGGTAAAATTGGAACGTCCGGTATGCCAACCATTTTTCAAGGTCAAATTGCTGTGTCCCCATACCCCATCGTAATTAGCATCGCCATCACGAGGGAAATCGACCATATAAACATCGGCTTTTTCTCCCGAAGCAGCATATGCTGTTGTCGAGCCAATGCCTGCAAAAGTGGTCACACACATAAGGGTCGCCAAGAAAAGCGACGTGACTCTTTTGAATTTTGACTTTATCATTGCGTTTCCTCCTGTAAAAATTGAAAACACACCGTATCTCTACGATGTGCCTTTGTGGATTTTCTCTTACGACAAGATTTACCTGCCGAAAAACAAATGCGGATTTTCGTTAATTTTTCATTTTATCATACACCTCCAGTCCGTTCATACTGTGCGATTCCCCCTTAGAGATAGACATATACTTTGAGATAGTTATATTCAAGTGAGATAGTATATATCATTTTCGGTAGGTAAAAATATAACTAAGGGGTTAGAGTGTGAGAAAGGGGAACTGTAAAACAGGCTATCTGCTGTCACGTTCTGCACGATTACGCAAGAACTTGTTGTAATGCTCCAATGCCTTGCAGACAAAATCCTCCGTCTGACTGACGGGAATGTTTTTCGGGATAAGCTGTCTTACTCTGTCGCCCCTCAACACGATTTTTTCCTTTTGGTTCGGCTTTTCCTCAGACATAACAGCGTGGATTGCTTCGGTTGTAAGGTTGCCCTCGTTGAATAACTTTCGCATACGGATTGTCTGGTCGTGTGACGGGGTAGCGTCATTCAGGTCGATTTCGTCAACCACATCACGCTGGCAATCTTCATCAAGGTAGGAAAGCTCTACGGCAGGACGCATTTTAATACGCCCCTCGTCAACAAATTCAAGCAGCTCGGGAACAAGGTTTGTCAGGCGGACATAACGCTGTATTTGTGTGTTACTGTCCTGACTCTCAGAAGCTAAAATCTCTCTTGATTTACCCACAATAGAATTGTGTCCCACTGGGACTCCATTTTCTTTGCTCGGTCTGCCTGCTTGCCTTTTCATTGCTTCCAAACGCATTTTATAGGCAAAGGCTTTTTCACTTGGCAATATCTCTGACCTCTGAAAATTACTCTCAACCATTAAAATGGTCGCTTCATCTCTGTTCAGGTCTACAATCTCACTTCTCAGGGTTTCAAATCCTGCCAGTTCACAAGCTCGCTTTCGTCTGTGTCCTGAAACAAGTTCATATCTGCCGTCCTCTTTCTGCCTTACCGTTGCCGGAGTAATAACCCCTCTTTCCTTGACACTCTCCACAAGCTGCATCATATCTTCATCGTCCCTGACCTTAAACGGATGGTCTGGGAAATCATCAATCAGCTCTAACGGAATATCTCGGATTTTTGAAAGCTGTTCTTCATCTCTCTGTGCCTGAGTGGTAAATAAATCATCGAGCTTCGTGAGAGTGAAGTCGCTCTTTCTTCCTGCCATCGGCTAACACCTCCTTTGTAAATTCAGCGTATGCCTTAGACACTGTGCTATTTGGCTCATAAGCATAAATGCTTTTGCCTTTAGAAGAAGTTTCAGCGGCTTTTACGGCAATCGGGATTTGTGTTCGATACATTCTTATCTGATTACCAAAGTTTGCCCTGAGTGCTTCCACCGTACTCTTTGCAAGGTTTGTTCGGCTATCCACCAAAGTAAGTAGCATACCGTCTATCTTAATATCCGGATTGATATACTTCTTTACTTTTGAAATGGTCTGCACAAGCTGTGTCATACCCTTTGCAGGCAAATACTGAGCCTGAACCGGAATGATAACACTGTCTGCCGCTGATAAAGCATTGAGAGTAACCATTCCAAGTGAAGGCATACAGTCTATAATTACATAATCATATCTGTTCTTCACTTGACTCAGATAATTCTTGAGGGTAGTTTCTCTGCTCATTGCGTTCACAAGGTTAAATTCCATTGCTGAAAGCTCAAGGTTTGCCGGAACAAGGTCAACACCTTCTTCGTGGTGCAGGATACCAACCATAGGGTCTGTCATCGTTTCATTGATTACATCTGTGAGTTTCGTTGCAAGCGTGATACCCAAGCCATCTGTATCCTGCCAACCAAGACAAGTCGTTAAATCTCCCTGCGGGTCTGCGTCTATGAGCAATACTTTCTTGCCCTGCATTGCAAGCCCGACTCCAAGATTAACTGTTGTGGTGGTCTTTCCGACTCCGCCTTTCTGGTTACATACGGAAATCGTTTTGCAGTTTGACACTTCTTTTTGCCCTCCTTTCTGAAAATTCATAGCCACCGCATTATGGCTATGTACCTGACCGACTCATTTCCTAATCGGTCATAGCAATATTTGTTCTCAACACCCCTTGCCAAGCAAAATGCTTATGGGAAGTCACTAAGGAACAGACTGCTTATCTGTATCATAGGGTTCTAACCTCTGCCGGGTACTCCGCCAGCTCCGTAGAGAAGTATCATTATCATTCTGACCGTCATCGCCATATCAGGGGCAACCTGATACTCATAGCCGGAGTTCTCGCTATTCTGAAATACAGAAATCACGGCGTACCTGCTAAAGTGGCTATCATCAGAAATAAAGTCTTAGTGAATGACTTATTCAATTTTCAAGCGAAAAGGCTTCCGTTTTTGCTATCCGGAATGAACCCCTTCACTCATTTGGACAAAGGGGTATAAAATGCACACCCAAAATCGCCGCTTTTCCGAAAATTTTTCAAAAAAATTTTTGAAATAAAAAAAGCCGCCTGCTCTGGTTAAGAAACAGACGGCAAAACACGTTCTAAATGTATTCAATTTTCAATTTCTTTTTCTTTGCTTCAAGCACTTTACATAGAACATCATCTACTGCGTCGGTGTATCGTCCCTGAGCTGCTAAATTGTTCTTCAGTGCAATGAGTGATTGTATCACTTGGCTTCGTTCTTCTTCATTTAAGTATAGATGATAAGTTTTCTCTCTCATTGGCTGTCCCTCCATCTTTCAAATGTATTCTTGATTATCTCCACATCTTCCTCGGTATCAGAAGAAATAAATATATGTACGCTCTGAAAAGTTCTTTTTAAACTGTCGGCATAATCCAGTTCTGTGCCTTTCATCGGCAGTTTAATCAGCCTTATTCCTCGTTGCTTACACATATACGCTTTCATTATTTCTATATTCTCATCGGCACTTTTTGACTCAATAGCCAACTTTTCTAAAGGTATATATGTTTCAAGTGGAACTCCAAGCAATCGGTCAGAACCAAGTTCTGCTTTCAAACCTTTCCTATTAGAATAATAGCTGACCGCCAAAGCAGGAAACAATGACAAATACTCCTGCTCACAAATTCGGCAGCCTTTATTCAATATCGTTCTTTCATTTATCTTCATACTCCACGAATGACCGTGCCTGCATTTCCACCACGCTCTCTTTGCAGAATTTCGTGATACTTCTGTCGGCTTTAATTTATTCTTTTCATAATCCCATTCGCTAAGAAGCTGACTATCTGTTGTCGCCAAATCATTATATCCGGCAAGGACTTCTCTCTCCGCACAAACGGGGCATACCGTACCTTTCACACGGGCATTGATAACTGATTTCCACTCGTTACCGCATTTACTGCATCTCCACCAAACATTTTTCCTCGACTTTGCATTTACTTCATCAGGCTTCAATGACAAGTTCTTCTCCGACCACTCAGAAGCAATTTCAGGGTGTGTTGTCTGCAAATCGTTAAACCCTTTCAGGAATATGTACCCACTGCAATACGGGCATTTGCTCCCACCGGAACGGGTAGAAATAAGGGTGTTCCATTCTCTGCCGCAATCCTTACACTTCCACCAAGCCTTACGATTGGCAAAGACCGTAACCTGAGTTGGAAGTAATGGATAATTTCTGTCCGACCACTCGGCTGCTATATCCGGCAGAAGCGTTGCAAGGTCATTAAATCCTGCCAACACTTTATTATGGGAGCAATACGGGCAACCTGTTTTATTTATTGTCCTGCTCTTAACGGCTGCTTCCCACTCGTGACCTTTCTCGCATCTCCAAATCACTTTCTTATGAGAACCAATAGAAACCTCTGTCGGTTTTATCTTATTTTTTTTCGACCACTGCTTTACCAGTAGCGGCTCTAATGTCGCCAAATCGTTAATACCTGCAATCACTCTTGCACCGGAGCATATCGGGCATTTTTCTCCATTAGAACGAGCCTTAACGCTTGCCTGCCATTCGTGACCGCAAGCACCTTTCCACCATACTTTTTTATTTGAACCAAAGGTAATATCATCAGGTGTAAGCGGTAAGTTCTTCTCCGACCACTCAGGAACAAGTTCCGGGCGTACTTCTGCTAAACTGTTATTCATAGCCAAACCTCAACCTCCTTGTTCTTAGAGTATATGAAGTTTTAGCTTTATCTTGTAGTTTGCGAATATCTGTATAAATAGAAAAAGCCCTTTGAGAAAAGGATTTCTCCTCTCTCAAAGGGCAAGTTGACAAACTGGGATTTATTTTTTCCTTTTGGTTATACGAAGTAACAAGCATCCTATCAAAAATCCAACGATAGTCCCACAAGTATTCATAATCACATCATCTAACTGTGCAAACCTTCCAATAAATGTTTGCAAAAATTCTATACCAATCGAAAATACTGCTCCAAGTATAACGCCATTCCACCAATGCTTGTGGATATTCTTAAAAATAAATACTGGCAAAAATCCATATGGAACGAATAGACATATATTCAAAATAGTTGCCGCATTAAATCCATCCTCAAATAATTTAAAACTAATATAACTATCAAGTGGTGAGGATATTCCAAAACTACCACCAATAATTCCTGTAATTTTTAATATTGATACAACTATTAGAATCCATAAGAATTGACATAACCAATTTAAAATCTTAACTTCAATTTTCTTCTTCTGGATAAATTCAATACCCACTTCGATAATCATAACACCTGCAAAAATAATAAGTGCCATTGGAAGTAATCTCACTAATATCCATATTCCAGTCCATATTTCCATTGTAATATAACTCACTATCATTCCTCCATAAATTCAAATTTTTTCAGCTCGCAAGCTGGGATTTAACGCTTCCTAATCACCCAATTATCCTCTTGATTTTCTCTTGTCGCATAATAACCGCAAGGCATATCTACTAAAGTTCCTATCGAATTGTCTAACTCAAATACAGACTTCAAAGAAACTAATTTTGCGTCATCTGTTTCATGTGCTTTTCCACATAAAAATTGCCACATACCGTCATCTTCATCATGTGATACAAATAAAATAGGTTCTTCTCCATTTATTATGTGACAGCAAATTATAGTTGCTGTATTTGGTGCATCATAAAAAGGAAATTCCATATGTAATCCTCCCCGACAACTTCAAATTTGTATTTCTGTTTGTTTTAAAAATGGGCAATCCCGATTGGAATTGCCCACTCATTGTACTAATTATGCGATTTTTTCTTGCTTGCAC
>OIXQ01000090.1_pt1 | contig 46852 bp, 64 predicted proteins | sample 1587791 | NCBI WGS metagenome assembly OIXQ01 (sample SAMN03283273) | human gut metagenome | biome: human-associated habitat; material: feces | host: Homo sapiens | place: Peru | collected 2012
CTCGCGGCCCTCTTGATTTTTTCTCCGGAGGGATATTTTGCTCAAACAAAAACCTATTTATAACCCATTCAAGGGGAGGCATGTTCCCTTTGTTCACGTTGTTCTCCTTTCCGACGTGACGTTTGTTTCTCATGTCTGCCTTCCTTACAAATACCTCCATAGTTTTTGTCTCATGCAGATTAAGTTCTGCCATGCCTCTCTTTGAATGGGTTATATTTCTGGAGGTGAAGAAATGCTAGAAGTAATAGGTAACGATATTTCTCTTACTCGTGGTGACACAGCACGGCTCACGGTTACGATTACAAATATTTGTGACGATGGACTCTACGTTCCTTCGCCGGATGATGTATTTAAACTCACGGTAAAAGAAAGTGCATATGATTCCAATTCTGTGTTCCAAAAAGTATCTACCGGCAATCCAATATTTAAGATTGACCCGATCGACACAAAAGACTTGGATTTCAAAAGATACGTTTATGACATTGAGTTGGAAACGAAGAACGGTGAGGTTTACACAATAGTACCATATTCGGGTTTCCGAATTATGAAAGAGGTAACTACATGGTAAATAATTGTGCAACCATCAACGGAGAGATTCGAACTAAAGTTGAACTTCATGGCACAGTTCAAATCTTGAAAGAACACGAAACATATGAAGGACCATATAATGTTGTTCCTAAAGGTATAGCACAAACATTGTATACAACAGACAAACTCATGAAAGAAAATGTCGTTGTTGAGAAGATTCCGTATTACGAGGTTTCGAATGACAGCGATGGTATAACTGCAATTATAGGAGGAAATGAATAATGGCTAATCAGTTTAAAAACAAAGTAATTTACAATGGTGCCGTTCTGATCGACTTGACTGCCGATACTGTTACTGCGGATAAAATTCTTGCAAAGTATACTGCACATGACAAGACTGGTAACATCATCACAGGTACTTGCGATTACGATGTTAACTCTAAGGACGCTACTGTTGGCGTTGCCGAAATTCTGAAGGGCAAGACCGCTTACGCTGCCGGTAAGAAGCTTACTGGTACGATGCCCAATAATGGTGCTGTCACTCTGACGGTTGACACTGTTGCCGGCCTTGTAAAGATTCCTCAGGGTTATCACGATGGGTCTGGTACTGTCGGCATTCTGAGTACCGAACAGGCAAAGCTTATTGCCGAAAATATTAAGCAGGGTATTACTATTCTTGGCGTCACTGGTACGCTTGAACCTTCTAGTGCGATTAAGGTCACCACTAAAACCGTCACCCCTGCGGCCACTAAGCAGACCATTACCGCTGGCGAAGGTTTTGACTATATGTCCGAGGTTACTGTTGAGGCGATTCCCTATGCGGAAACTGACAATCCGCAGGGTGGTGTCACTGTAACCATTGGTTAAGTCAAAATAGATTTAAGTTGAAAAGGAGGAGAGAAGAGTGCCAAAAAAGCAAGACCGTCCTCCAATTACACGAGAAGCTCGTGAAAATTTGATGATGGATCTGGCCATCGACCAAGCTGAAAAGCAGCTTAGGGAGGGAACGGCCTCTTCTCAAGTCCTAGTCCACTATTTAAAACTTGCATCTACAAGAGAGAAGCGAGAAAAAGAAAAGATGGACGCCGAGATTGAGCTTCTTCGTGCAAAGAGAGACGCAGCCGCAGCAGAAGCGCGCAGCGGAGAACTTTATGAACGTGCAATTCGTGCCATGCGAAAATACCAGGGCGCGGATGACTATGAAATTGAGGAAGATGATGTCGGATTATATTAAGACTTGGACGGAACTAATTAAGTTTCCAACAATCGAAGAACGGATCGATTATCTTCGGACATATTCTACTGTTGGGCAACCTACTTTTGGTTATGGCCGATGGCTTAATCAGAGGTTTTATAGATCTATAGAATACAAGCGTCTTCGACAGGAAATAGTAAGGCGTCAGCATGGAATGGATCTTGGTGTTGATGGATACCCACTTCCAAATGTATTTACGCTTCATCATATGAACCCAATAACATTCGAAGACATCGTCAATGGAAGTCCATTAGTTTGGGATCCTGAGTATCTTGTCTGTGTATCACTTGCGACCCATAACGCGATTCACTACCAGAAAGAAAATACTGGTTTGCCGAGAATGGCTTCCCGTTCTAAGCACGATACATGTCCATGGAGGAAAACGTAAATGAGCAATAGTATTTTGGAAACGGTTAGAAGGGGATGCCAGATCGACCAGGACTGCGACGACTTTGATCAGGATCTACTTCCAATCGTGAATTCTGTTTTTTCAAAGCTTTCCCAACTGAAAGTAGGCCCTGATGAGGGTTTTGAGATCACAGGCCCCAAAGAAAAATGGAATGATTATCTTTCCGACAAGAAACTGCTTGGCTATATTAAAGAGTATGTTTCTAAAAGCAGTAAACTTAGATTTGATCCTCCTGCGTCTAGTACAATTCTTGAAGCATTTAAAGAAGAGGTCAAGGAACTTGAGTGGAATATTATTTTCTATCTTGAACATCAAAATGGATAAGGAGTAATGTATGCTTTCCAATACAGCGACCCCGCGATACTACGGCGAATTTCGAGATGCGGTGTTGCGAGGAGAGATACGAATCAATAAATACATTGAAATGGAAATGAATCGGATTGATGATCTGATTCGAGATCCAAAGTATTACTATGACGATCGAGCCGTGGAGGGCTATATAGCTTTCTGCGAGAATGAACTGGTATTGACAGATGGTTCCGATTTAAAACTTCTGTTCACATTTAAGCTGTGGGCTGAAGAGATTTTCTGTTGGTATTATTTTGAGGAGAAAGTCGTATATGTTCCCGATGAGAATGGCGGAGTTCATGCTCAGCGTAGACGTATTAAGCATAGACTAACCACAAAGCAGTTTTTAATCGTCGCCAGAGGTGCTGCTAAGTCGTTCTATGGCAGCACCATACATGATTATTTCCTTAACGTTGATTTGTCGACTACGCATCAGGTAGCAGTTGCGCCAACAATGAAACAGGCTTCTGAGGTTATTTCTCCAATTTGTACCGCAATCACTAGAGCAAGGGGACCAGTGTTCCAATTTCTTACCGAGGGGAGCATTCAAAATACAACGGGTAATAAAGCCAATAGGCAAAAGCTCTGCTCCACAAAGAAAGGAATTGAGAATCTTTTAACCGGTAGTCTTCTTGAAGTTCGTCCGATGAGAATCGATAAGCTTCAGGGATTACAAGTAAAATGTGCAACTGTTGACGAATGGCTTTCTGGAGTTACAAAGGAAGATCCGATTGCAGCTTTGGAACAGGGCGCAACGAAGGTGAAAGATTATTTGATCCTTGCAATTAGTTCGGAAGGTACTGTTCGGAATGGCATTGGCGACTCCATGAAGATGGAGCTGCTTGACATTCTTAGAGGAGACTATAAAGCGCCGCATGTGTCCATCTGGTATTACAGATTGGACGATATAGACGAGGTTGCCGATCCGATGATGTGGGTTAAAGCGCAGCCGAATATTGGTTATACCGTTAGTTATGAAGCGTACCAACGTGACGTAGAGAGAGCAGAAAAAGTACCAGCTGCAAGAAACGATATTCTTGCCAAACGGTTTGGCATCCCAAGCGAGGGCTATACCTATTATTTCCCGTATGAAGAGACATTACCTAATCCGCAGAGAAGTTATTGGGAGATGCCATGCGCTATGGGCGGTGACTTATCGCGAGGCGATGATTTCTGTGCGTTTACGTTTCTATTTCCGCTTTCCGATGGTTCGTATGGCATAAAGGTTCGTAGCTATATTACGCTGAATACATTACACAAACTACCTGTGGCAATGAGACTTCGTTATGAGGAGTTTATAGCCGAAGGTAGTTTATTTGTTTTCGATGGGATTATTCTTGACATGATGCAGGTCTACGATGAGTTAGACAGTTTCATTCAAGAACATGCTTATGAAGTACGGTGCTTTGGATTCGATCCTTATAACGCAGAGACATTCGTTGACCGATGGTGCAAGGAGAATGGTTCTTTTGGTGTTGTTAAGGTCATCCAGGGAGCTCGTACCGAATCGGTTCCTCTTGGAGAGCTGAAGAAGCTGTCTGAGGAACGCCTTTTAAAGTTTGATGAAAAATTGATGCAGTTTGCGATGGAGAACTGTGTTACGTTAACCGATACAAATGGCAATCGTAAGCTATTTAAACTTCGAAATGAAGATAAGATCGATAACGTGTCGGCAATGATGGATGCCTGGGTTGCATATAAGGCTAATGGCGACATGTTTGATTAAAGGATGTGAGAAATCAAAATGGAAACCTATTTAGCCCATCATGGTATCTTAGGTATGAAGTGGGGTATTAGACGATACCAGAATGAAGACGGGACATTAACCGCATCTGGGCAGGTTCGATATGGTCGTAAGATGACCGCTAAGCGTAAGGCCGCAGCACGAAAAGCAGCTCAGACAAAAAAGAAGGCCGCGGAAGCAAAACGAAAAGAAGAAAAGCAGAGACTTGCTGATGAGCGTTCCGGTAGGCCAAGAGATGTTTCTACAATGTCGGATCAGGAGATCCGCGACTTTTTGAATAGAAGAGACCTTGAACGTCGGTATCTTTCTGAAGTAACTCCTAAAACGGTAGAAAAAGGTCAAACGGCAACTCAAAAGTATCTTGCAAAATTCGGCGATAGCTTGGCCACCAACATCGCAACCGGTGCCGCTAAACGTGTTGCTAATAAGATTCTTGATGCCACTCTAGGTCCAGAGAAGGGCAATAAGAACAAAGACAACAAGAAAGATGACGACGATTGAGGTGAAATCAAAATGGAAACCTATTTAGCCCATCATGGTATCTTAGGTATGAAGTGGGGTATTAGACGATACCAGAATGAAGACGGGACATTAACCGCCGTTGGCAAAAGACGTTACATCGATTCGCAAGATATGTATGAAGGTGAATCTAAAAAAGCAGGAATTAAGTCCGGAAAAGCTGCCGCAATTGGCGCATCTGTTGGTGTTGTATCAAAGTATGCGGCCAACAGAATGAAAGATCTTTCCGCTGCTTCTCAACGAAGATCTGACGATGCATCGTTCAATGTCAAAGCGATGGATTACTTGTTGAATCGAAATAAGAGAGACATGAACATTAATGCTTTGAGCGAGAACAAAGCGACGTTTAATGCAGCTAAATCTCGTTATGATGAGAGCTTTAAGATGTTTAGAGATGCAAGTTCTAATGCCTCAAAATATGCCGATATTGCCAGAGGCGCTGCTACTGCGGCCTCAATTATTTCAGGAATTGGTACGGTAGCAGTTATTGGTTCCGCTGTCGTTTCTGCCGGACAACTTGCTTATGGTGCTTATGTTAAGTATCAAGAGCGTAAAAACGAAAGTTAATTAAAAGTTTCTAATAAGGAGTCCTAAATGCCAGAAAACAACCTTTCTTCCAGACTGAAAAATGCCTGGAATGCATTTATGAATCGAGATCCCCCCGTAAGTAGTTATGTGACTTACGGGGGTTCTTCATACAATCCATACCGCACTAGACTTACTAGAGGTAATGAAAAGTCCTTTATTGCTCCAATCTTTACAAAGATTGCCATGGACTGTGCTTCTATCTCCCTTCTTCACGTTAGGATCGATTCCGAGGGAAACTACGTTGAGACTATCGATTCCAAACTAAATCAATGTCTGACCCTTTCGGCCAATAAGGATCAGACCCCAAGGGACTTCATCATGGATGCTGTTTTAAGCATGTTTGACGAAGGAACCGTGGCTTTACCTCCTATCGATACCGTAACAAAGAAAACCGCAAGTGGGCTTAAGTATGACATCGGTTCTATCCGGACTGCCCAAATCATCCAGTGGTATCCGGATTACGTCAAGATGCGTGCCTACAACGATCGAACTGGTCAACGAGAAGATCTTACGATGCCAAAATCGTCCGTTCCAATCGTTACAAATCCTCTCTATTCCGTGATGAATGAGAACAATTCCGTTGTCCAGCGGCTAATCCGGACTCTCAACCTTTCTGACACGATCGATGCGCAGAATGGTTCCGGTAAGCTTGATATGATTATCCAGCTCCCTTATCAGATTCGTACTAAATCCATGGAAGAACGGGCTCAAATGCGAAGAGATAGTATCTCGGATCAGCTGGAAAATTCCAAGTATGGCATAGCATACATTGATGGAACCGAGCATGTTACGCAGTTAAACCGTGGTGTAGAGAATAACTTGTATGAACGGGTTAAGTATCTTGTCGACCAGTTATACTCTCAGTTGGGTTTAACAACCGAAATTCTTAATGGCACGGCTAGCGATGCAACTATGCAGAACTACTATACCAGGCTTATCGAACCAATTGTTTCGGCAATTACTGATTCTATGCGATGGAAGTATCTAACTCAGAAGGCGAGAGATGATGGCGAAACCATTATGTATTTCCGAGATCCCTTTAAGCTCCTATCCCCGAGTTCCGTTGCTGATACTTCCGATAAGCTTACTCGGAATGAGATTCTTAGTCCGAACGAGGTTCGCCAAATGATCGGAAGAAAGCCGGTTAAGAACGAGAAGGCAAATGAGCTCCGGAATCGAAACATAAGTGTGTCCGATAATCAGGAGTTTGCTAATGCAAAAGATGAAGAACCTATTGCAACAGAAAATACTCAAGAAAAGGAGTGAATAAATCAAAATGGCATTTAAGTATGATTTCAGTGGTTATGTGACCAAGAATGATCTGAGATGTTCCGATGGACGAGTCATTCGTGCTGGTGCATTCGCGGATCAGGATGGCGTTAAAGTTCCTCTGGTATGGAACCATGACCACAGAAATATGTCGAATGTTGTTGGCCACGCCATGCTCGAAAATAGAGACGATGGTGTATACGGCTACGGTGTTTTTAATGATACGCCGAATGGCATTAATGCCAGAGAACTTGTGGCACATGGCGATATTTGTGCTATGTCCATTTACGCTAATAAGCTGAAGCAGAGCGGAAGCGACGTGCTGCATGGCGTTATCAGAGAGGTAAGTCTTGTATATGCTGGGGCTAATCCCGGGGCATATATCGATACCATTATCTCCCATGAAGACGGAGCAGACGAGGAGGCTATTATGTACTTTAATCAGCCTCTGGATCTTTCTCATGGCGAAGTTAAGGATGCCGAAAAAGACGACAAGCAGGACGATAAACCTGCTGAAAAGAAATCAGAATCCGAACGCACCATCAAAGAAATTATTGATGGTATGACAGAAGAAAAGAAAAAGGTTGCAATGTTCATTATCGGAATGGCTCTAGACAAGAGTAAAGGCAACAATGCAGTCGCTCATGCTGATTCTGATGATGAGGAACCCGTATCTAAGGACGGCAAGACCGTCAAAGATATTTGGAATACATTCACCGAAGAAGAGAAGAATGCGGTTTATGCCGTAATTGGAACTTCTATTAAAGAGAATGACTCGTCTGAAGACGAAAAAGAAAACGATCAGGAGGAAAAATCTATGAAGCATAATGCATTTGATACCACTCCCATGGATGATCCCATGGACGGTGTTCTGACTCATGCCGATCAGCTGGAAGTCATTAAGATGGCAAAGCAGCAGGGTTCTCTGCGTGCGGCAATTGCCGCTTACGCCGAGAGCTGCGATCATCTCCAGCATGGCATTGAGAATATCGAAACTCTGTTCCCCGATTACAAGGACGTTAAGCCCGGTGCACCCGAACTGCTGACCGATGAACTGGCCTGGGTTACCACTGTTATGAATGGTGTTCATAAGAGCCCCATTTCCAGAATTCGAACCCGTCAGGTCGATGCTCGTGGCCGTAAGTTCCGCGGTAAAGGTTATAAGAAGGGCGATCTTAAGAAGGAAGGCGGCAACGCTAAGCTGATTTCTCGTACCACCGACCCCTGCACCGTGTATGTTAAGGACTCCATTCATCGTGATGATATCATCGATATCACCGATTTCGATGTTGTTACTTACATTTACAATATGCAGCGTGCCGGTCTGAATGAGGAGATTGCTACCGCCGTTCTCTTTGGCGACGGCCGTGACGAGGGCGATGAGGATAAGATTCCCGAAGATAAGATTCGTCCCATCTGGACCGACGACGAGCTGTTTACCATCCATCGTGCCGTCGATATTGCCGGAATGAAGAATAAGCTTCAGGGTACCGATACTTCCAAGCGTTTTGGTGACAACTTCATTGAGACCGAAGCCATCATTGAGGCCAATCTGGATGCTCGTATTGAGTATAAGGGTTCTGGTTCTCCTGTTATGTTTGCGGCCCCTCAGCTTGTTAACACCATGCTGATGGCAAGAGATCTGAATGGTCGGCGTATCTATAACGGCGTCGACGAGCTGAAGAGCATTCTGAACGTGTCTGCTATCTATACCGTTGAGCAGATGAACGGTCTGACCCGTCAGAATTCCGATGATGAGACCATGGAAGTCCAGGCCATTATTCTGAACCTGAATGACTACTCCCTTGGTGCTACTAAGGGTGGAGAGATTACTCAGTTCAACCAGTTCGACATCGACTTCAATAAGGAGAAGTTCCTGCTTGAGACCCGCTGCTCAGGTGCTCTGACTAAGGTTAAGTCCTGTGTTGTTCTGGAAAAGAAGGCCGGTTAATTTTAACCTTTAGGTTTACATAACATTGGAGGGACAAAAATGATTAAAGTAAACGAGAATTACGACGACCAGCATATTCGTGCAGTTATCCTGTACGGTAAGGCTGCGGATCATAAGCTGTATGCCGACGAAAAGTATACCGTTAAGGTTGCCGCCGATTATGTCGAGGCTGCTTTTAAGAAGGGAATGCTGCTTGTCAGTGATGGCACCAGTATGCTGCGTCCTGTGAAGTTTGCCGCAGGCAAGGTTGTAACCGTTGACGGTACTACTGCCGTGACCGGCACTGAGTGGTCTGTTAGCGAGGTTTAATTCAAAATGGGACGATTTTCTGGAAATATTGGCTTCGTTGAAACGGTTGAAAAGTCTCCTGGCGTGTTTGCCCCTGAGGCGATTGAACGTCGATACCACGGGGACATTATTGTCAGGAAAGTTCGTCTTGACACAAACGGCGACAGTACAAATAAGGATTTGACTTTGAGCAATGATATTTCTATTGTCGCCGATAAGTTTTCGAAGGAACATCTTGGGTATATGCGGTATGTTGTTTTACACGGGTTGAAATGGGAAATCATGTCTGCCGCAATTGAGTATCCTCGTATTCGACTTACATTAGGAGGTCTTTACAATGGATAGACGGCTCGAACTCGATGCAAAACTTTCGGCTATAACCGGTGTGAAAGATGCGTATTATAACCCACCAACAAATGTAAAGATGAAATACCCTTGTATCCGTTATTCGAAATCTGCCGAGAAGGTTAGGTTTTCAAATAACGGACGTTTTGTTGTCAGAGATCGTTATACCGTAACCGCAATCGATTACACACCAGATAGCAAAATATTCGAAGAACTATCGCATTTCCCGTTTTATTCCTTTGACAGGATTTATACAGCAGATGGGTTATGCCATTTTGTATGCACAATTTATTATTAAGGAGGTTTAATACCTATGGCTAGTAAAGCTCTTGTATGGGATGAAGTAGGCAAGAAATACTATGAGACTGGTGTCGACCATGGTGTTCTGTATCCCTACGCTGATAATGCGCCTGGCGAAGGCGTTGCCTGGAGTGGCCTGTCCGGCGTTGATGAGTCCCCTGAAGGCGCCGAAGCAACTTCTATTTATGCCGATAATATGAAGTTCCTGATTATGCGGTCCGCGGAGGATTATAAGGGTACCATTAAGGCCTATATGTATCCGACTGAGTGGGAAGCTTGCGATGGCTCCGTAGCTCCGACTGGTACCGCTGGTCTTAGCATCGGTCAGCAGACTCGGAAGACTTTCGGTCTTGCATTCCGTACTCGTGTCGGTAACGATCAGGATTTCGAGGATCACGGTTATAAGCTCCATTTGGTTTATGGCGCAACCGCATCTCCTTCCGAACGTAGCTACGAAACCATCAACGATTCCCCTGATGCCATGGAGCTGAGCTGGGAATTTGAAACCATCCCTGTCAGTGTTCCCGGCTATAAGCCCTTCGCTCATATGGAAATCGATTCCACTAAGCTGAAGACCGAACAGGAGAAGACATGTCTGGCGAACCTTGAGAAGATTCTCTATGGTTCCGATGAAGCCGCTGCTCGTCTGCCTCTGCCTTCCGAGATCATTACCATTATGACCCCTGCTGGCGGCTAATCAATCACTATATCCCCACCGGTCTTAAGTGGCTGGTGGGGTCTTTAAATTTGAAAGGAGAAAATTCAAAATGTTGAAAGAAACTATTACTTACACCGATTTCGATGGTAATCCTAGAACCGAAGATCTTTACTTCCATCTGTCTCCTGCCGAGATGACCCAGTTGCAGTTCTCTGTGCCCGGTGGCTTGAAGAATAGTCTGGAAGATGCAATTAAGAGACAGGACGGTCCTGCCATGATGGACTTCTTTGTAAAGATTGTAAAGATGAGCTATGGCATTAAGTCCGCCGATGGACGTAGGTTTGAGAAGACTGAAGCAATCTACAATGACTTTGCACAGACAAATGCTTACGTCGAGTTCTTTATGCGGCTCGTTACTGAGCAGGATTTTGCAAAGAAATTTACCGATCGAGTGCTTCCCGATATGAATAAGTATGTGAAGTCCGACTCTGCCAATTCTTCCGCAGCAGTTGCTTCTATGTCTGCTACGTAAATGCTTTACTTATCGGTCTCGTCCGGTGAATTATTTGATGAAGCAACATATTCGTTTATTCAAATAAAACCTACAGTAATCCAACTTGAGCATTCTCTTCTGTCTATATCAAAATGGGAAAGCAAATGGAAGAAACCATTTATGGGCACCAAGTTGACCGGAGAAGAATACATGGATTATGTTCGCTGCATGACGATAAACAAAAATGTTGACCCCAATATCTACTACAAGTTGACTGCCGCCGATTATAAGACGATAGATGAATACATCCACGATCCAATGACGGCAACAACATTTCATAGCCAACGTCAAAGTAAACCTGCTTCGAAGCAGACAATAACGTCAGAGCTTGTCTATTATTGGATGGTTACGGCGCAGATCCCATTCGAAGCGGAACGTTGGCATTTTAATCGCCTGATGACATTAATTCGCGTGTATGAAGTAAAGAACGATTCTTCTAAAATGTCTAAGAAGGATACGTTCAAAAGCAACCGCGCTATTAATGAGGCGAGAAAAGCAAAACATCACAGTAGAGGTTGATCTAATTATATGGGCATTCGTATTACTTCGAAAGGTAAATTTAGGAAAACCCACCGTTTTCTTAAAAAAGCCTCCGATAGAAAGATTTTCAACAATCTGGTTCGATATGCCCAAAAGGGCGTTGAGGCTCTTGCCGCAGCAACTCCTGTCGAATCCGGAATGACTGCTGTATCATGGCGATACGAAGTCGCGTATTCCGATGGGGCTGCTAAAATTAATTGGATTAACGATAATATTAATGATGGTCAGGTCATAGCTCTTCTTATTCAGTATGGGCATGGCACTGGGACTGGAGGCTGGGTAGAAGGGCGAGATTATATCAACCCCGCTATCCAGCCAATTTTCGATGAAATTAGAGACGATGTCTGGAAAGAGGTGACTGGCTGATGGCGAATGAAGTTGACAACAGAGTTGTGCAACTTGAGATGGATAATGGTTCTTTTGAAAAGGGAGCAAATCAATCCATCAAGACATTGGACAAGCTCGATAAAGCGCTTGAGTTTAAAAATGGCAAACGGTCATTCTCGGAAGTCGAGGAAGCAGCTGCTAAATGTGATTTTAAAACGTTGCTCACGGCCGGAGATGCCGTTGTTGCAAAATTTTCGGCTATTGGTGTTGCAGGGATTACCGCAATCCAAAATATTACAAACAGGGCCGTTGATGCCGGAATTAAGATTGCGAAAAGTTTGTCAATCGACCAGGTCACTACCGGATTTTCAAAATACGAACAAAAAACCGCAAACGTTCAGACGTTGATTAACTCCACCGGTAAATCCATCGATGAAGTTAATGAATATTTGGACCGATTGATGTGGTTCTCCGATGAAACTTCTTATGGTTTCACGGATATGACCCAGGCGCTTTCCACCATGGTTAGTGCTGGTGGTGATATTGATAAGCTAGTTCCTATGATTGAAGGTATGGCAAACGCCACTGCTTTTGCTGGTAAGGGCGCTGCCGAGTTCAATCGTGTTATTTATAATTTGAACCAGTCGTATAGTCAGGGTTTCTTGAGTTATATGGACTGGAAGTCCGTTCAGATGGCAGGTGCTAGTTCAAAGCAGCTTGTCGATCAGTTGATCCGTGCTGGTGAAGAAGTCGGTACGATTAAAAAGGGGCAAGTAACAGTTGACAACTTCACAAGCACTCTTAGTAAAAAGTGGGCTAATCGTGAAGTCATGGAGAAGGCATTTGGGTATTTCGATGAGATGACTCAAAAGGCCTATGAAATGATCGGAACGGTCGATGAATCTGGCAATGTGATTGATACAGCATCTCAGGCATATGAGATTCTGAGCAGACAGTATGATGGTGTTTCTATTAACGCGGCAAAGGCTGCTCAGGAAGCAAAGTCATTCACAGAAGCAATCGATTCAACCAAGGATGCCGTTAGTTCTGGTTGGATGCGGACTTTTGAGATCATTATTGGTAACTATGAGCAAGCGAAAACCTTGTGGACAGATGTCGCTAATGGTCTTTGGGACATTTTCGCTGGTGGGTTTGAGGAACGAAATAATCTATTACAAGAAGTATTTCAAACAAATCCCATAGAAGATTATGCAAAAAGCCTTGAAGAAGCCGGAATCAAATACGACGATTTCAAAGCCAAAGCAAAGGCTGCATATCGTGAAGGCACAAATGCAAGTGATCGAATGAGCGACAAGGACTTTGAGGCGATGACCGCTGGCGCAACAAGCTTCAATGATCTTCTGAAACAGTCCTGGATGAATTCTTCGATTCTTGAGAAGACTCTTGGCAATTTTGGCCCGAATATGTCGGATGCATCTAACGGAACGAAGAAATTTTCCGGAAGCATCAAAGATTTACTTAAAGATGTAAATTCTGGCAAGTACGGCTACGGTATCAAAGAACAGCAGAAGAACCTGATTGCTGCTGGTTTTGACGGTAGTGCCCTTGGCGATAGATGGCTTAATAAAATGTATAATGCCGTTGGTAACGGCGATAAAGAAGCCATCGAATCGATTAACGAAATGATGTTCGCGATTGATGATACAAGTCTTTCGATCGAAGAGCAGGCCAAGCTTTATGATGACTTGATATCTGGGGCGAAGGATTTCGATAATTCTTATTATGCTCAAAATAGCGGTCGTACTATTGCTTTGGATGGATTGAAGAATGTCTTAAGTGCGGTTGGCGATCGTCTTGGAGCTATTGGCAAAGCGTGGGATAAAGTTTTCCCCAAAAAGACCGCAGATCAGATAAAGCAATATATTGTCGCTTTCCATCAATTCACGGAGTCACTCAAAATGGGCGCTCATCAGGGAGTTGTTATCGAAGAAGTCGCGACAAGAGTTTTTACAACGTTGTCGAAAGTGCTTAGCGTCATTGGTGGAATTGGACGCGTAGGTGTTTCTGCGATTAAACTACTTGGTCGGTTTACAAATTGGGTACTTAATCTTGAGTCTGTTCAAAATGTCCTTAATAAAATCAAGGAATTCTTTGGATTTGTTGAGGGCAGTGTAAATGGTGGACTTGATACTTTTGCTCAAACACTTGCGAATATCGCTAACTATCTGGATAGTTTAAGTGACGCTGATTTCGATAAACTACCAAATAACATTAAGGAACTTGCTAAATATTTTGCCCCACTCACAAGAGCCTGGAACAAGTTAAAAGCCGTTTCTGCTCCGGTGATCGCATCCTTAACGTCATTCTTCACAAATGTTGGATCATGGCTTTATACGAATGCAATCACTCCGTTTACTAATTTTATTAACGAAGTTATCAATAGCGAAAATCCGATAGAAACGCTGATCACTGGATTCAAAAGTTTTGGGAAAAACGCATATGCAAGCATTAAGAAACTATGGGATTTGATCCGCACCGGAAATATTGGCGCTATTTTCGATGGCATTTCTAAGGCGTTCCCCGGATTAAAGGGAATTATCGATAGCATTAGCGAAGCCTTTGAGAAGCTTACTACTAATGCTGATGGCACAAAGAAATCTCTTGACTTTAGTAAAGTAATCTCTGTTCTTACGTTTGCTGGCTTGTTCACTGTGCTTGCCAAGCTTGCGGAGGGTTTGAATAGCCTTAAGAAAGCAGCAGATGCTATTACTGCAACTTTCTCTAGTATAAAGGGCCTAATTTCCAGAAAATTTGGCAATAGTTTCTCGAATAACATCAAAGCAATCACGACTGCAATTGCCACACTTGCGATAGCTTTGGTTGTATTGACAAGAATCGATCAGGGGAAACTCTGGAGTGCCGCTGGTGTGATCGCTGCACTAATGGTCATCATGGGCTATCTTTCCTATAAAATGGCAGATGTTGCTAAGAAATTTTCCAAGAAAGATTTCAAGCAGATGAATGGTTTTGTAAAACCAATGCTTGGAATGGCCGTTAGCTTACTCATTGTTGCCAAAGCAGTTCAGAAGTTAAATACCGCATTCCAAGGTATTGAAGGTTTTGGTCAAACAATGACTCGCGTGATTGGTATACTTGCTTTGGTGGGGGGTCTTGGATTAGAAATCGTAGGCTTTGCCGCACTTATGTCTATGATGAAGGGCAAAGTTGAAACCTCGGTATTCGTTATGCTTGCGATTGCTGCTGCCATTTGGATCATGGCCAGAGCGGTTAATTCCATACAAAACTTACAACTATCCGAGGATGCGGCACAGGTGATTGTTTGGACGTTAGCAACAGTATTTCTTCTCGCATTGGCTATTGCCAAATTGAGCAATTCTCCAATCCAAAGCACAACTAAGTTATCGCCTTTGGCGAACACGTTCGTAACGATAGCAGCTTTGGCCGTTGGAATATACTTTGCTTTAAAAACAATCGAGAAACTTAAAGAATTCAGCATGGAAGACATCATGTCTCAGTTGTGGAAGGTCGTTCCAGTGCTTGGTGTCGTTGTGATTGTTGCCTTGGCGCTTAACTTTGCCGCTAAAAAGTTACAGCCGCTGTCTAGAACGCTTGCTGGCTTTGGTATTGCCATCCTAGCTGTTATCGGTGCAATATATTTGCTTGTGCTTCTTGTTGGTAAGCTGAATGAGATGCAGTCAGCCGGTGGAGATATAGGCTCTGCGGCAATTACTTTGGCATTTATCATAACAATGGTTGCATTGTTGGGCAAAGTAACAAGTGATGCCTTGAGTAAAGCCAAAGATCCTGGCAAGGGTCTGGTGAAGCTCGCCGCATCTTTGCTTGTATCTGTAATCGCAATCGCTGGTTTAGTCGGTGTGTTGAAACTGATTGATTTGGCGTTTGGAACAATGACCGTTAAGCACATTGCCAAAATAGGAGCAATTCTATTTGGAATTGTGACTCTTGTTGCACTGTTAGCATTAGCGATTGGCTTGAGCGGCAAACTTGGTGAAGGCAAAGGTGTTGGCGTACTTATAGCAGCACTTGCTGGAGTCGTTGTTCTTGCGGCAGTTCTTGTCGTATTGTCGTCGTTCACGTGGAGTCAAATTTGGCCAGCTCTTGTCGCAATTGGCGGCATTATGATTGTCATTGGCGTCATGATGCTACTCATTGGTAAAGCCGCAGCAGCCGCAACCGACTCTACCGGTCACGCCCGTGGATTGCTTGGTGCGTTCTTAGTTATTATTGCCATTGGCGCTGCATTGGCGCTTGTTGCAACCCAGCCTTGGCCAGGAATCGCAGCTGCTGTCGTTGCAATGATTGTCGTAATGGCTGCAATTTGGCTTCTGCTTAAAGGGATTAGTAAAATCAAGTTCTCGCTTGACACGCTATGGAATGTGCTCACAGGCATTGCTGTTCTTGCTGCGATTGTAATCGCAATCAGACTCCTTGTGCCCGCAATGGAAGCACTGGCTGAGTTGGATAGCGGAGCGATGCTGAAGAACGTTGGTATCATGTTACTCGCCGTACTTGGTATGGCTGTAATTGTGGGTATTTTGGCGGGTATTGCTGCGGCGATACCTGGAATGGTTGTTGCTTTGTTGGCTGCCGCCTTGGTTCTTGTCGCGATTGGCGTGCTTTTCGTGGCCTTTGCATTCTCAATGGCCGTTCTTGCCAATATAAACTATGGTGCTATAGCAAGTGGGTTGGCTATTTGCGCAGGACCGATGCTTGCTCTTGGCGAAGCTGGAGTCGTTCTTATCCTTGGTGCGGTCGGTATCGCCTTATGTGCGGCTGCAATTTTCCTGCTTGGCCTTGCTGGTACATATTCTGCAAATGGAATTGTCGCGCTTAGCATTGCCATTGAGTATCTGCTCGGCATTCTTTCTGCTGTTGGTAACGCATTTCAAAATAGCAATGGAAACATCTTCGCTGCTTTGGCAAACCTCAGAACTGAGATGGAAAATAGTGCTACGAGTGTTGCCGGCAATGCCGATGTCATGAAAAAGTCACTGCTAAATATTGTTGGTGGTGATATTTTCGATGGGGAAGGCTTTGCTGAAAATATCGGAAACGCCTATGGCGATGTCAGTTCTATGATTGAAGAGCATGGTGGCGAAGTCACGGATGCAACGGTCGGCAACATTACTTCTGCCGGAGATGCTGCTACGGAAGAGGCTACCAAACAGGGTGAGAGAACTGCCGAGGCTTATAATAATGGTTACCAATCTAAACTGGCCCAAATCCAGAAATTGGAAACCAACGGCAATAAGCTCGATCAGTTTAATTATAGTCGAAACGCAGCTGAATCAGCTATCACCCCAGGCATGAGCGGGATTCCTTCGAATGTACCGGCCAGCTATGTATCCGCTCCGAAACAGCAATCGGAATCGAAAAATACATCTATACTTGATGGCCTTATTTCCGGTGGCGACGTAACTTCGTTTATAGGTAACTTCACATCGCAACTCGGGAGTGCCGACATGAGCGGTGCTGGATCGTTACTTGGTGGTAACCTTATGGATAGTCTGTCCACTTATATTGGCGGACAAGGCACCACCGACTTCTTGGCAAAATTCCAGGACATGTTCGCAGAAGGAGATTTCTCTGCTGTTACCGACAATATTGGCAACATCTTTACCGGAGATTTGACAACTTCTTTGTCTGGTGTTGAAAGCACCGATGCCGTTAAGAACGCCGCCGAAGATCTTATGGAAAACGGTGTTGACTCGGCAAAGAAAGTCGATGCCAAACCTGCCGGTAGATCGTTCTGTTCTGGTGTTGTGCAAGGTATGAACGATACCGCAAGCACCGTTATAGAGGCCGCAAGGAAGCTTGGCGAACAGGCCAAACAGGCGTTTGATGACGCATTTGGTAATGCTGCGAGTGGACTTTCGGAAGACGGAGGATATAGAACTGAAAGCGAAGATGACTATGGTAATGAGGTCTTTAGCGAAGATTCTGTAACCATTCGGCCTGTTCTCGACATGTCTGATATTTATAGCACGCTAGATGAGTTTGACAGTGTTTATACTCCAACCGTTAGACCTACGCTTGACATGTCTGGCACAGATCCCGGTTATAGTAATGTTGCTGCCGTTGCTGCATATGACACCAGAAACGTTGATGGGTATGAAACGGAGACTAGAACGTCTGTTGCTACAGTTGCACCGATTAGCTTTACCCAGAATAACTATTCGCCCAAGAATTTGTCAAGAGTTGATATTTATCGCCAGACGAGAAATCAGCTCGATACATACGAAGAGATACGGAGGAAAAGATGATACGTACAGTTAAGATCACGAATTTTCGTGGTGAAACATTGACTCTTGCACTGGATAATCCATGGGAAACCGGTCTTGCTGTTACGGCTATTAAAGGGCTCGGGCCGAATAAAGCGACCATTAACACGGTCGAAGTCGCCACAGATGATGGTGCAACTTATAATTCGGCCCGGGTTTCTTCCCGTAATATCGTGTTTTCTATTAGATTTGTTGGTGATGACATTGAGTCTTGCCGACAGAAGACGTATAAATATTTCGCACTGAAGAAACCAGTTATCATTGAAGTTATAACGGACAATCGGCACCTTCGGATTTCCGGTTATACAGAATCGAATGAGCCTGATATTTTCTCTTCGGTTGAAAGTACGTCTATTTCAATTATCTGTCCGTACCCATTCTTTTACTCCATGAATGAGACGAACACAGTTACATTCTATGGAGAAGAACCCGCTTTTGAGTTCCCATTCGAAAATGAAAGTGAAGTGCCGAATATTGAGTTTGGTATAGTATTCGCCATTACCGAGGCGAATGTTCGTTATGAAGGGGACTATGAAGTCGGAGTTATTATTACCATTCACGCCACAGGTCCGGCAAAGAATGTTTCTATACATAAACTCGATGCGAATGAAACAATTCAAATAAATACTGAACTTGAAGCCGGTGACGATATTATTATCAGCACAGTTGCAAGAGATAAGTATATTCATCGGGTTAGATCCGGCATAACTACAAATATTCTAAACTGCGTTGGTAAGAATACAAAATGGTTTCTTCTTCAGGAAGGCGATAATGCCTTTGCATATACCGCAGAAGAAGGAATTCGTAATTTGCAGTTTAGCGTAAAAAATGACATTCTATACGAGGGGATTTAAGCATGGAGTTATACGTTCTCAATACCAATTTTGAGAAAGTCGCTATTATTGATTCATACGAATCCCTCGTATGGACAGACCGCTTCCGGGAACCGGGCGACTTTGAGTTATACTGTTTTCCGGAAGCAAAATTACTTGCGGATTGTCAGGTAGATTATTACCTTGAAAATACAGAATCTGAGCACCTCATGTTTATTGAGACTCGAAAAATTACGACGGATGTTGATGACGGCGATCGCTTTGTATTAACCGGCGAATCTCTTGAGTCTATTTTACGTCGTCGTGTTATATGGAAAGGAAAAAGCACGAGTGGCACAATTCAGGAGGTTGTTGAGGGCCTTCTGAATGATGCGATTATTGCTCCGGAAATCGAGGAGCGTAAAATTCCAAATTTTGTATTTGACCATAATACAGACCCTATCGTCGAAGGCATTTCTATTGTGAAAGAATTCAAAATAGGAGACGATCTGTATGAGATGATTAATAAGATTTGTGAAGAAAATAATGTCGGTTTTAAGATTACGCTTAGCGAAGATAAAAAATTCCATTTTATGTTATATGCAGGCGTTGATCGTAGTTATGACCAGAATGATGTGCCTTATGTTATATTTTCTTCTGAGTATGATAACGTTATAACCAGTGAATACTCCTATTCTAAGAGTGAGTATAAAAACGTTTGCCTTATATCTGCCAATGATAAAAACAACAACGAAAAAGTTAAGTTCGCAGGTGAATATGAAGGCTTGATGCGCAGAGAAATGCATATCGATGGAAGCGATGTTCCAACAAAGAATAGTATGGATCAGGATTACTCGATAAGTGATTTCGAAGCAATGCTTGTTGGTAGAGCTAGAAAAGAACTCATATCATATGAGCCGAAAGAAACATTTGAAGGAGAAGTGGACGCATCATCTATTTTCGTTTATGGCGAAGATTTCTTCCTCGGCGATATTTTGCAAGTAGCAAATGCGTACGGAATGGAAGGCCCGTCTCTTGTGAAAGAGATCATTTGGTCGTATGACCAAAACGGGTACTCTTGTTATCCAACGTTCGAAGCGAAGAGTAACGGCGAAGACGGCACATTATTCTACAATGGAAATCAGTACCGTGCTATAACTGGCGGCTGGGGTGTTTATGACCCAAATCCGGAGGGAACGGAACCCGCAAAATACAGTCTTTCTATTGGCACTACAATTTATATTAAATCCGAAGAGAGCATGGAAATTCGGAATGCTTGCGTCATGACAAATAGCATGATCGATATGACGCCTTATAGCAAAGTTAGATTCGACATAGTTGGCTTTGGTAAAGTGTGGGTCACCGGGGAAGATAAATCTAAGAGACTAGCCACTGCGTATATAAGAATGTCATCAAATAGCGTTGTTGAGCTTGACGTTTCTAATATTAACCAAAAATGTCATATTATGTTTACCTCTGGCGGTATACCGACATATGTTGAAGTTTACAAAATTTCCTTAATCAAATAAATGGAGGACGTATGAGTTTTACATATGGGTTTTACAATAGCGTCAATCATGATCGAAGATATGATGCTAGGCAGATATCTTCCATGTTTGATGGCCTCATTACTGATGGGGTGTATCGGAATTATGGAAAATGTTTTTCGATTACGATTGTTGCAGGCTTGCAGGTGAGTATTGGAGAAGGCCGTGCGTGGTTCAATACGACATGGTCTTATAATGATAGTGAATTAATCATTGATCTGCCCGCCGCAAATCAGGTGTACAACCGAATCGATGCGATCATTATTCGTGTAGATAAGAATAATCGTACCAACGAATTGACGTATAAATCTGGCACCCCTGGCTCAGAAGCAGCAAAGCCAGAGTTATCATCTGGTACGGATGATGTGTTTGAGTACCCACTTGCTTATGTCACAGTTCCCGCCAAGGCGACTCAGCTTGCTGCCGAAAATATTGAGCTTGCGATTGGCACCGCTGCTTGCCCATTCGTGACCGGTATTCTTGAGAGTGTTCCGATTGATACGCTTATGCGGCAATGGAAAAAAGAATACGATGATCTCATTTTCGACCTTAAAAATAGAATTGATCAGGTGGCGTCAGAGCAGTTGGTCGATGGCTCTATCACATACGAAAAGCTTGCGTCTACCGCAGTTCGTTTGAGATTTCAAAATGTTGCAGTTGAGACCAGTTACGTAGTAGAGAATAGTACCTATGCTGAATATGGATATACATATCGAGCAGAAGTTCCGCTTCTTGATGCGACTTCCACTATGCGGCCTGATATTTCTTATACTCCAGCTCAGATTGAGAGCATGGACTTGACCGGCCCGGTCGAGACCTATGATGGAGGCGTTTATATTTATCTTGCAGAGGCTCCGACTGAGGCGTTTATTATCCCGGTAATCGATTTGTGGAGGTAGGATTCAACTATGTTGGGAAAGACGAATGCCGCCCGTGCAATGAATCCAATACGAAATGTAACGGTGATTGGTGGTAAGACAAAACCAGAAAACCCACTTAAAAGAACTATTTGGGTAGATACCGACATCCCTATTAACGATTATTTAATCTCTGCCATACCTACTGATAATGCGGATAAGATTGAAGGCTTGCTGCTTGTTTCATATGATGGCGATAGTTTTATGTACGTTGACCTTGGGAAATACCGTTCAATTTATATGGAATTTGGTCGTTCATTCATATATCACGATAAGAACTGGGTTCAGGTTCCGGCATGGTACTATGATGGTGAAACATGGACTGAGTTTTCAAAGATTTCAAAAGTATTACTAAACATTACTGACGCTACTATTGACAAAACAATATTCGGTCCGGTTAAAAACACTACTTTTGCGAGTCATAAAATCGGTACAGAATATGGCATTAAGGCAACTAATTCTAGTAAAACGGTCGATTCAATTGTCCAATTTAAAGAACCAATCGACTTCAATATGTATAGAACTTTGCATGTGAAGTTATTGCACAGTGGTACATCCAAAGCATTTACCTTTGGTGTATCGTCTACACTATCTGAAACTGCCGTATCTAGCACGGATGTATTTGACTTGGCAAAGATGGATGCGATTGTAGCTGCTGGCGGTAGCGGAGAATTTGACATTGACGTATCGTCTTTGACAACCACCGGTTATGTGGGGTTTGCGATTGGCAAGAATACATATAAGACGCTACAGATAGTAAGCGCTAATGCTTAATCGGAGGTGAGCACATGCAAGGATTGACAAACGCTGGTGTGCCTGGTCTTCGAGTATATTGCTCGCTGGATGCACCAAACACGACGCATGACAACGATATTTGGATTATGACCAATGAGCAGAATAACAAAGTTGTGTTTGGGGATTATGCAGCGGAATCTGTTGACGACGGGGGCATACTTGTAAGAAGCAACATATATATAGAGCAATATCACGATAAGGTCGCTATACCTTTGGATAAAAGCGACAGGGTAATGTTTTGGCCAGGTAGAGTCGTGGTATATGACTCCGATGCTGGTGTGGAACTTTTTACGGCATTTGTGATGAAAAATAAGAAATGGATTAAGATTAGCGGAGATAGGCTGAATATATTGTATCAAGGTGAACAAAATTATATAGAGTCGGTAGAAGCTACTTACGGACAAGTAACGTATGGGGAAAACGGTTTTACTTGGGAACGGTTAAGTAATGGACCTGATAAACAATATTTAAACATAAAAATTAAGCTGCCTATAAATTTAAGCGAGTTCGGTACGTTAAACGCTAGTATACGCGCATCCGATCTTGCGAGAGGAAATATTTATATTTACGATTCGATTTCCGGGTATGAAATTGCGAATGCGAGCATCCTACCTCTTACTGGAATTACCAGCGTGCCGGTCAAAACGTCCGTGGATAGTAATGAGTTTATTATTAGAATTTGGGTTCAGGCAAAAGCGTCAAGTATTACCGTAGGTAGTATTTATCTTAAGTGATGTGAAAGGGGATTTAAATGAAAATCTATATCGATTCAGATTTTAAATGCCATGTAGCTCAAGCCGAAGGGCTGACCGAGGTCGAAACCGAATTCTTTGATGGACTTTGTCAGGAATACATTGAAGGCTATCGGTACGTCCCAGAAGGATCTACATGGACTCGTGGCGATGGTGTTGAATTTCAGGGAGAGATGATTGCCCCATGGAAACCCTGGAGAAATCTAGACGTTGCGCAGCGTCGCTATGAAAAAGAGCAATATGTTGAAGTGACAAATCAAAATGAGGAACTGATCAATACCATCGCAGATATGGTGGAAGAAGTATACCAAAGTGACCTTGAAGTAATGCAATGATATTTATTCATAAATTGTTTTTGGAGGTGATAATCTATGGCCGTAAATAAGGTCGTTTATGATGGAAAGACAATCGTTGACATGACCGATGCGACGGCAACCGCTAAGACAATTTTAGATGGGTATGGGGCTTATGGTTCTGATGGGACACTTATATTAGGGACGAGTTCTGGGGTTGGCGCAGTTTTAACAGTTACCGCTCCGGAAGGCGCAACCGTAACGATCACGAATGGCAGTATATCGGAAACAAAAACTGCTACTACCGAACCAGTTGTTTTTAAAGGTTTAATAAGCGGAATTTGGACGATTGATATCACCGATGGTATTCGAAGCAACAGTAAAACCATATTGATTACCGCCGATTATGCGGTTGAAATAACATATTATGTTGCGACAATTCATGTTAAGTATCCCGAAGGCCTTGTCTGTACAATTACAAATGGAACAATAACTACAACGGCTCCGGATACAAGTGGTATTTGGGACTATCGTGCCGATTATCCTGGTACTTGGACTGTGAAGTTATCGAATGGTTTTTCGGAAGAGGTTACTGTTTCCGAAATTGGTGAAGCAGTTACAGTCGATAAATGGTATGTGTATAAGGATGGAAGCCAGAGAACAGATTTAACTGGCGGTTGGTTTACGGTTAAAAAGCAGTCACCGACCGTAGAGCTTCAAGAAGATCGCTTTTATGTATCAACTACAACCACTGAAAAACAACCGGCTGGTTTAGCTAGTACAAATAACGCGATCAATCCGCTTGGATTTAAAACGCTATACGCTTCTGCGAACATGCTCAGGTCATTTAATTCAACTGTCAGTATTTTGCAAACAGGGCTCCTTCCCACCAAGCCGACGAACGCAGGTTTAAAAACCGACGGTCAGAATGGCAATGCGGTGAATTCCGTAAAAGGAGCAGGAGAGCATGTCTTATCGATAGATATAAGCAGTATCACTGGAGAATCAATAGCGATGTATCCATTCATGAATATATACTGTTGCAAAGGCGAATTCTATAAAATGTGGTTTGAGGCATAAAATCTCAAAAATTTAATAAGGCACCTTGTTACCCTCTAGGGGATGATCGGGTGCCTTAATTTTTTAAGGAGGAATGCGGTATGTTTACCGTATCCATAAATATTTTTAATTGGAGGAAATTCATTATGTACAAGTCCATGAAGACCCTGATCACCAAGCATTTTTACAAGACTGGTGAAGCCGCCCAGAAGAAGCTGGATGTATTCTATGCCGTGGATCGTCTTAACGACGATGAGTACACCGAGCTTACCGCTCTGGTTGAAACCGTCTACGGCGACGAGAATACCACGGTGTAATCAAAATGATGTTCCTTGATAGTAGACTTCTTGATGATAAGAAGTTTGAAATAGAACTTGAAAAGGAACAATCGAAAGCGATTGTCCGAGAGCGAAAAGAACAACTCGCTAAAGAAAAAAGCAAATATCGTAAGAATAGTAAGAAGCCGACCACCAGTAAGCTATTATTGGTAGCGGCTTTTGTCATTTCTTTGGAAATACTTATATTCTGCGAAGTCGCTTATTTCTTTAACCCAGATCCGATGATATTGACAACGCTTATCGGTGTTCCGGTTACAGTCGTTCCAATCGCTCTCGGCTATTTGCGTAAATCAACGGCTGAAAACACCGCAAATGGCATAGTTTATGAAATGGCCATGGCCGAAAAAGATTCGGTCGCCGGAATTGGCGACTAGAAAGGAATTATTTATGAATTTGCTTACAAGCATCAATAACGTTCTTATGTTCCTGAATAATCATTGGTCCGAGATTACGATCTGTGCCGCATTGGTTATTCTGCTGGCCAAAAAGATTAAAGAGTTTATGGCTCAGAGTGATGAGGATAAAATTCAAAATGCCTTGAAACAGGCAAAGGAAATTATTCTCGATAGCGTGACAAGAGCAGAGGTTGATTATTCCGAATGGAAGAAATCCGGAGCAATTAAACGTGCTCAGGTTCTTGACGAAATTTTTGAAAAGTATCCGATTCTTGCCAAAGTCACGGATCAGGAAACTCTCATTAAGATTCTTGATGGATACATCGACGAAGCATTGGATACCTTGCGTGAAATTATCGATAAGAATTTTCAGGATAAGGACAAGCCAATTACAGACGGTGATGGCGTATGAATGTATACCAATTGCAGCTGCTACTTCTCTATCTGGAATACGATCCTGGAAAAGTAGATGGAATGATCGGAATGAATACAAGAGCTGCTATTCGAGAGTTCCAGACGAACGCAAAAATCCATGTTGATGGTATTCCTGGCCCGACAACTTACGCAGCGCTTAAGAAAGCTGTTTATAATAACGACTTCAAGTCCAAGCATACGAGTACATCCACCGTGCCTTCTCCGACTAACCCTGGCAGCATAAAGTCCTTTAGTCCTCGTTTGTCTAGACCGGAAGCTGGAAATCCGTATTACAACACAAGGGCAAAGGGAGGCTATTCGGACGCTATCACAGGAAACCCTCAGGATGTTGGATGCAATGTTCTGTGTAATTGCGTTGGGTATGCGTATGGCCGTTTCAATGAAATTGCCGGCGTTAAGTCGTGTAAGTACCTAAGGCCTGTAAATGCAGAGAATTTCATCCAAAATCGCGGAAGCCTTTCCTATGGACAAGAACCTAAGGTTGGCGGATGTATGGTTTGGCAAAAAGGCGCCACCCTATATGGTTCTGATGGGGCTGGCCATGTTGCAATCGTGGAAAAAATTAATTCCGATGGGTCCATCGTTACCAGCGAGTCTGGTTTGGGTGGGCCCGTGTTCGTTACAAAGACTAGACAGAAAGGTGACGGAAACTGGGGAGCTAATAGTCCTTACAAGTATCTTGGTTGTATTTATCAGCCTTGATATAGCATTGTAAAAATTCAAAATGGGTTTTTTCATGAAAGGAGAATGCACAAATGGACAATTATTTTCAGCAGTCCTCTTTCGGGAGGCGACCAGAACTACCTAGGTACGACCTTTGCTTCGTAAAAGGGAAGAGGGGCGCAATGGACTTCGAAATGGGAGCCAATAGCAGAGCGCTTCTTCCCGATGCCGATGAACCGGTCGTTTGGTATGTCTGTACGGACGAACTTGGACGTAAATCCACATGCATTGATTACGACATGATTCCGAGAAAGCATGAACCGGAACCTACAACACAAGAACTTAAAGATACTATTGCTCAGTTAACCGCTAAAATTACGAATTTGGAGGTGCAGTTAGGTGTCGAATCCACTGATGCAAAACAGTCCTAATCATGGCGCTTGGCTTGGAGGCAATGCCCAGCAACCTCCGATCGTAAGTCAGGATCTTAAGAAATTGTACGCAATGTACCAAATGTCTAATGATCCAAAATCTTTTATGCATCAAGTAATGTCTGCCAATCCGACGTTGGAAGCGATGTCCCATGGCAACATGAAAGAGCAATTCTACGCCGAATGCCAGCGACGTGGAGTAAACCCAGAAGCATTCCTGGCACAGGTAAAGCAGGGTTTGAATAGTAAATAAACCCTGCTAATCCTCTCCTTATGTTTAATCCTACTAAGACGAGCGTACGGCGTCTTTGTGGATAAAATATTTTTAGGAGGATATACTTATGAGTATCGCCAATGACAGTTATGGATTCGATGATGGCCTGTGGTTGTTTGCCATTTTGGCTCTTATGGGATTCGGTGGAAATGGAATGTTTGGTAATGGCAATCGGGTGGGCGAATCTTATGCCACACAAGCGGATATTCAGAGAGCGGTTGATCTGAATTCAATCCAGAAAGGTCAGTCTGAGATTGAAAGAGCGATCACCAATTCTACCAGTGGTATTGTTGGTGCAATCAAAGACGGGAACTACAATACTCTTGGCGAAATCAGAGACATTCAGACCGAAGTCAACCGTGGTTTCACCAATATGCAGACTTGCTGCTGCGAGATCAAACAGGGTATCATGGAGAACCGGTACCTCGCAGAACGCAACACGAAGGACATTGTTAGCGCTATTCGGGAAGAAGGCAATGCGACTAGAAACATGCTCATGCAGCAGGAGAATGCTCGGCTGCGTGACGATCTCATGGCCGCTAGATCCGAACTTGGCGATATGCGCCAGAGCAATTATCTCCTTGGCCAGACTGGCCGTTGGGTTGGTAATCCGCCTTGCCAGATGCCTTGTAGCTGCAACAACTAAATTCAAAATGTGGGAGAGCTTCGGCTCTCCCACAAATCTTTATTAAGGAGGATATTATATGGGCTGTAGTTCGAACGGCGGCTGTAGCTGCCAGAAATCTATTGCAAGATTTTATAATCAGACGGCACAAGCATTTGCGACCAATGCAATTACCCCGATCGCAGTAAATGCAAACCAGGTTGTACTCGAAGGAAACGCCATTGAAGCTCCCCTTAATGGGTACAGGATTAATAAGACCGGTCTGTATGCCATCTCCTGCGATGTGGTGCTGCTTGGTACCACTGCTGGAAATGTTGTTCTTCAGGGCTATCTTGATGGAGTTGCTATGCCTTGCACCACAAGGAATGTGACTATTGTCGCTGATGCCTATACGCCGGTTCATTTCGATACTGATATTCTGTTCGATAAGGTTTGCCGGTGCCAGAATAACACCTTTCATCAGATCACCTTTGCCATCGTGAGCACTGGTGGTGCTGGTAATATCGTGAATGTATGCACCGGGATTAAAAAACATTAAGGAGTGTTTGAAATGCTCACATGTGAATACTTTGAGCAGGAAATCGACGACATTCTTTCCCGCAAAAGCCTTAGTTGTAATGAACTTGAGGTTCTAAAGAATTTGCTTGTGACCAAGCATTTTCTTGGGAAAGAAATGTCTGAAACGTCCAAAATGTCGGAAGAAACGGCACGTGAGTGGGTTTCAAAGATGGAGAACACTGATGGTACTACTGGGGCTCATTGGACCATTGATGCGACAACGGCTGTTCGGGATAAGCTTGGTTTGAAGCATATTTGTAAATATGAGTTTTGGGCCGTCATGAATTCTCTATATTCTGACTACGGAAAGACTCTAGCTAAGACAAATGCAACCCCTGAGATTTATGGGGAGCTCGCTCGTGATTGGATCGAAGATGACGATGCCGTCAAGGCTAAGGCTTCTGCATATTATCGATATGTAGTGGCTCACGACTAAGAGGTACAACCATGGGCGAACAGGAACTAATCACTTTAATCGTGGCAATGTTCGCTTCTACAGGATTTTGGGCGTTTGCACGCACAGTATACGAACATATATGCGAGAAAAAGAGAGAAGCAAAGAATAAGGTTGATCCTAAGCTAATCGATGACATTCGTAAAGCGCTTCTTGGGGTCATGCACACTATGATATTTTCATTGGGTCATGAGTATTTGGCTCAAGATGAGATCACTCTTGAGCAGTATGACAATTTTTTTGTGTTGTACAACCCATACGAAAAGCTTGGTGGAAATGGCACAGGGAAAAGGCTAAAGGATGAGATCGTTAGGCGAAAGTTGATTGACGAACATACCCCGGACTGATATAAGATCTGTCGCCCGGTAACAATGTGAGTAAACGCAGGAGGACGTACTTCCAATAATGATATTCATACACTACTCATACATTACCGGGCGATTTATCGTTGGAAATAAACAACAATTTTCTATATTCTCCATCCGGGGAGCGTGAGAAGTTTCTAATTTATATGTCCAAAATGTTTAAATAATTATATTTTTACACGTAAATCAGAACGTTTCAGTGCTATTTAATGTGGATTAAATTCGTACATTTATACATTATTCCTACAACTCATTTAATTTTTTCAATTTCTTCACGAAGCCAAGATACTGGTCGGTCCGTATATACACTTTCTGTTATATCATCAATAGCATGACCAACGAGCCTTTTTAGAGCGTATTCGTCTACATTGTAGTTCTTAGCCATCGTTACAAATTGCTTTCTACAATCGTGAGCCGTATGGACATCTGCGCAGTTGGCAGTCCTCATTGTTATCTTAAAAGAATCTTTATAATAGCCATAAGAAAGATGCGTTGTTCTTTCTTTGCATGGACTTGGAAACAGCCATTCTTTTCCCTCGGAACTCCTCCAAAAGTCATAAAATATACCCTGTATTTTTGAATGGATTGGAACGGTTCTGTTTATGCCAGCTTCCGTTTTCAATCCGCCGATGATTGTCATATCATCTAAATTCACGTCGCATCTTTTTATATTTAACATTTCGGATGGTCTCCATCCCATATAGCATTGAAATACTATCATCTTGGCCCATTTATTTGTTTTTGATAAGTTCCACAGAGATTCCATTTCTTCCGATGTAAATGATATATGATGTCGAGGTTTATGAGGATTCTCCAACGGGGTTTCCCTTGCGTAATTTCGTATCATCAAATCTTTCGACATCGCATAATCGCACAATTGATTTATTGTACTTTTTAATAATTTTAAGGTGGAGCCACCTGCAAAGACTTTTTCATCATCCACAATTTTATATGGATTATTTACCAAGTTTTTAAAGTGCCGCGGCCTTATTGACTGTACAGGGATGGCGTATATCTGTCCACAGTACGCCCAGGCCATCTTTATATTATCTATGCTTCTGGGATTACGCACGTTATGTTCGCATATCCACTGTCTGAACAGTTCATCCATAGTAGTAGAACTCGCCAAATCAAATGGATCCCTGTTATATTCTGTAAGTGCCGCATATGCGTCATTATATGTTGGAAAATATGCTTTTGGCTTAAGAAGCTTGCAGATTGGCCTTCCAGCATCATCTTTTCCAACGGTGACCATAACTCTGTATGGATTTGCTAGATTTCTTCCTGATATTTTTGTAATCTGACCAAATCCATTAGGCAATCGTCTATGACCCCTTGGTTTCTTTCTCGGTTTGGAATTATATTTTTCTTCCATTAATGGGTATCCGCAATTCGGACAAGTGTATGCTTTTTCGCTTACTAAATGTTCACATTCTGGGCATGTTTTTAACATAGAATAGCTGACCTCCTATTAAAAGTTCGAAAAATAATAGTAGAAACATTTTACATAAGTCTCGCATTTTTTTCAATTGTTATAATGAACAAATATTATAGGAGGAGTTTATTTATGACTTATAAACAAATTGAAGTAAGCCGAGAGATCCGGCAATGGATTGCGCTTGGAGCTACGGTCGTCATGGCGATGGCCACGCTAGATAAGAGCTATCCGAACATCGGAAACAAGGCAAAGCAATTTGGCAGAAATCTGAAAAGCAAAACCATTAATATGTTCGAAAGAAAGGAGCGTTGAAAAATGAGAGACTTTTTAAGGGGAATTGTAAACGTTGTCAAATTTATATTTGGTGCTATCGCAATCGCATTGTTGATTGGCGTTGTCATTGGAATGTTAATTGGAGGCATGTGCGCATTGTAACTTAAAAGACGGAGTAATTACAACGCTCCGTCTTCTTTTTTGCCCTCGCAAAAATTACTTGTTTTATTATGAGATAGATGACTATCTTGTTAACATTATTTTTGGAGGTTATTCTTATGGAAGACAACAAGACTATGATTAACGAAGAGCAGGAACTGAACGATATCGATACTATCGATGCCGATGAGGTTTGCGAGCAGGACGATTCCGAAGTTACGGAAAGCGGTCTTGATGGACTGTCGTTCGCTCTGGGAAGTGTTGCTACCCTTCTGGTGATTAAAGGCATCAAGAAGGTTATCAACAGCGACCCGGTGCAGAACAAGATCAGTGAAGTCAAAGACAAGCTGGCCGAGCGTAAGGAACGGAGAGCCGCAGCCAAGGAAGCGAAGAAGCTGAAGGTTGTAAAGTCCAAGCAGGACGTTGTTGAAGGAGAAGTTGTGGCCAATGAAAACGACAAAGCGGTGAATGACAAGTAATCACTACTTATTGAGAAGATCTTTTACAAAGGTCTTCTCTTTTTTTTGTTAGTAAATTCTATGCTAATATGTCCTGTTTTTCGCTAATAATCGACAGACGTGATGTGATACAGTTATATTTGAAAGGAGGAAACTTATGGAACATATCACATTCGCTCATGGATCCGTTCCTATTTCTACCGTTGCAAAACTGTATGGAAAAGATGCTAACTGGGTGAGAAAAGGAATTATCGAAGGTTGGTTGCCCATTGGCATCGCAACACGCGACGGGAGGCAGATCACAGACTTTAAGCAGCAGAACGCAAAGCACAGAATTAGCTATTATGTGTCCCCTAAACTCTTGTATGAACAAACTGGATATTTATGGAGGAATGAACAAAATGATTAATCAGCAGAAAGCCGAATTGAGCAAGAAAAACCCTTACTGGATCCCCAAGGATAAGTATTACGAGATGCTATATTTTTCTCGGCAGTACAACACTATGAGGCAGGAAAAGAAGGATATTCTTAGAACTTACCCTTCTATTAAGATGAATGAGAACATCGTTAGTTCTGATATTTCCGACCCCGTTGTGAAATCCGCCATGCGACTTGAAGAGCTCGACGCAAAGATGAAGTTAATTGAGGACACCGCCAAAGAGGCAGGGGCTGATATTTACAAGTGGCTTCTTATCGGTGTAACGACTGATTATTCCTACAATTATTTGGCTAAGAAACTGAATATGCCTGCTGGAAAAGACATGTACTACAACCGCTATAGAAAATATTTCTACCTGCTGTCCAAAAAGCGTTGAAAAATTAAGAGCATGATGCTATACTACCATTGCACAGCAGAAGGAGGTAGTGTAAATGAACCTTAAATCTTTCAATTGTCCAAATTGTGGTGCAAGCCTAGAGCCTCTTGATGACGCTCGATTTATGTTTTGCCAATATTGCGGCACAAAAATTGTAATGGATGATATTGAGTATTATCGAGAGAATTCAAAAACACAAAGGGAGAAAATTCGTGCGGATAAAGAAGTACGAAAGGTTGAGGCACAGCATAAGGCAGAAGTAGAGAAGGAACGGGAAAAAAGGCTAAAAAGTGAATCGGAAGATAAAACCGCAATTATACTTATATTTGGCTTATGCGGGATATTTATTTTACTACTTATCATTGGATTCATTGCATCCGCTCTTGGATACTAAAATCCCGTACGCAGACGACCATTTTGTGTGTTATATTTATACCGTAGCCCGCTGGGAGAAATCCTGGTGGGCTTCTTCTTCGCATTTTTTCCAGGGCATATAATGAAATCAAGAAAGGAGATTTCGATTATGGAAAATAATATTGCAGGAATGATCGATGAGGCGATCGAGGAAGCTATTAAGCAGCTTAAGATCACCCCGAAAGGTTCGCCGGAGTACAATACGATGGTGGCAAACATTGCAAAGCTAAATGAGCAGAGGCTAAAAGAAGCTGAGCTTGACGCAACTGCCAATTCCAAAGCGAATGATAGAGCCATGGAAGATGAGAAAATGGCTCATGAAATGGCGCTTAAGGATGAGGAAACGCGTCAAACGAAGTTGAAAGGCTACTTTGATTTGGCTAAGAGCGGTTTGTCTCTTCTTGGTACGATTGGCATGACTATTCTGGTGATTGGAGCTGAAGATATCGGTCCGATTGTCTCTAAGGCATTCTCTATTATTCCGAAGCCGAAAATCTAACTTGAGCAAATGAAAGGACTGTACGTTTTTACGTATGGTCTTTTCTTTTTCGGAGGCTTTATGCGTTACCATTATGTTCCAGGGCCCATTGGCTCTTCCATATATGCTTCGACTTATATTTGTAACCATCCGGTTTACGGAAGATGCACGTTGTATAAGCATGGAAACAAAGGACTTAGCGTTATTCAGCAACGTTATAATAGTAAAACAAAGGTAACTTGGTGGGCAGAGATCAATCCGTGGCTTATAGACGAAATTTACTTGAATAGAAATTTCAAAATGGTGTTCGAAACATATGCAAGAGAGCCTGATAAAGGTCTATATCCAACAATGTCTGTCAGACAACTAATGTGGAAATTGCGCATGAAGCCACTGAAGAGGGAACCTTGGGAAACAGTTTTCGACAAATGTCCCATCTAAAAAGCGCTTGCTTTCTTTTTAATGCTATGCTACTATGTAAGTGTCCACATTTTTAAGGAGGTAAACACTATGGCTAGACAGATCATTACCTGTAATAAGTGCGGTGCGGAAATCGTCCTGGAAGATTACGATGATATTCTTTGCGAAGAATGCGGCAATAACATCTGGATGGATGAACGTGGCGTCGTGTATCAAGAATGTGAGGACGAATTCCACTCCGATGTCTTTGAGGATGGGATAAGATGCTCGGATGCTGAAGCGTATGAATTCTTCGGTGATCCAGACGAGGAAGATGACTATATGGACTGATATTCGCAAAAATTTCCATCCCTCTTATGAAGAACAAAACTTTATAGGAGGTTTTATATTATGAAAGCAAAGTGGAACTTGTTCTGGGAGGACTATGCTGAGCTGTTTGCAGCTAGTAATAGATTTTGGAAAAAGCATTGGTTGGGAACCCTTGTGTATATGATTATTACGATCGGATACATCGTGGCGTGCATGACCGATACATTCGAAAACATCTATTTCTGGATTGATGACAGGTTGGCGAGTCTGAAAGATAAAGTAAAATCTGTTTTCACAAAAGCAAAACGCAAAGCAAAGTAATTCTTCAAAGAGAGAACTCTATTACGGGTTCTCTCTTCTTTTTTGTTGGAAGGAGACAATGATGAAGATCAACTTTAGAAAACTTAGCAATACAATTGCAAAATCCGTACCACATATTTTCACGGCCGCTGGCATCTTGTGGTTTGGCATCGGCGCCGTATCCGCTTTTAATTTGGGCGTGCATACTACGGTTAATGCGAACGCAACAGACGATGATGAACTTCTTGGAAAGCAATTCCTGAAAGACGTTCTTCCTGTGGCAGGATCATTCGCAATTGGCGCCGCTTGTGTCATTATGTCGGATGCTTGCAACACCAGGATGCTCCGAGCGGCCAATAAGGCTTACACAAATGCCGTTAAGAATTACCAGGAATACAAAGCAGCTGTTGTTGGTGCTTTAGGCGCAGAAGCAAATAAGCTTGCTATGAAGAAGGCAACGGATGAGCACAAGCCTGATATTTCTGAAGATGGGCCACCTCTTCCTGTTGGTACATTCCATTTCTACGATGAGTTCTCTAGAAACGATTTCGTTGCAGAACTTTCCGATGTGATCGCAGCCGAGTATGAATTTAATCGAATGTTCCAGGCATATGGCATTGTATCGATTAATCAATTTTACGATCTGCTAAATGCTCCTCATATCGAACATGGAAATGAGAAGCAATTCGATTGTGGAGAAATTGCCGATTGGTGCGGATTCGTCTGGATCGATTTCCAAAATATCGAACATATCGAAGAAGACGGTAGTAAATGGTATTCCATTCATATTAATCCATATCCAACGATCGATGGCATCATCAATTGGGACGATGTTGTCAACGACGAGAAGGTCAATAAAGTTGTAGGAGCAATTTTCAACCATTGATATTTTCTCGCAAAATTTTCAACTCTATAGATGAAGGAGGTGAGAACCTATGAAACTTACGAAAGGAGAAATCGTTGGTGTTATTGGATCTGCTATTCTTTCTGCATTAGCGGGAGCTGTGATGGACATCGCAACGCTTTATGCAAATAAGAAGGAGATTCAGGAATCTGTAAAGCGAGAACTTGAAGAAGCAAACAAGGTAAAGCCTCAGTAAGCACTGGAGACTATGTGAGAAATCATGTAGTCTCCTTTTTTTGTTTTTAAAGGAGGAATGTGCTATGTCCAAGACGAAAAGATATTTCGAAGAAGTTCTCGATGAGATCATGTCCACCTTTAGTGGCCAGGAGCTTGTAGATAAGCTTCGCGCTACATTTGGTTGGGATGATTATGAGATCAACGATATTCTGATTGAATACGAAGGGAGATAAAATGAATCTGAAAATTTCCCCGAAGGGAATTATTGCTGCAACCAACGGGTTTGTTAAAGCGCATGGACATGAGATCCTTGCCGGGATTGGTATTTCTTCTTTTGTCTCATCAATTATTCTGGCAGTTAAAGTTACGCCTACTGTTCAGAAAGATATTTGTAAAGCAGAGGAAGAGAAAGGTGAATCTCTAACAAAAACCGAACTCATTAAGGTTGCGGGCAAACATTATATTCCGGCGATTATTGCTGCCACAAGTGGTGCCGTATGCGTTATTGGTGCAACAGTTCTGGAGAACAAAAAAGTTGCGGCCGTTGCTACGATTTGCCAACTTACGGAAGATAATCTAAGAGATTTTAAAGCGCATGTTGCCGAAACGATTGGCGAGAAGAAAACTCAGTCAATCATCGAGGAAACTGCTGCCAAGAAAGTCGAAGGTACGGATTTTTCCGATGAGGATATGGTATCCACAAAGTATGGTGAAAGCATCTTTTACGACCCTTGGTCAGCAAGATTCTTTGGGTGTACGAAAGATAGGGTTGAGAAAGCAGTAAATGCTATCAACCTTCGTCTAACTGGATGTGATTTCGTAGCTCTTAACGAATTTTACGACGAAATAGGTATTCCGAATACACAATTCGGCAATTATTGCGGATGGACTACCGGATTTGGCGAAATCTTGCACATGTCGTATGGGTATGGCCCAGTTCCGGACGGACGAAGTTGCTCAGTATTGGACTACACGGTTTACATGGAAGATTCTATTCGAAAACTGACCGGCGTGCGTGATGTTATTGTATAAGGAGGATGTATGGATAATAACTCTAATGAGAAGAAATACGACTCCGTGGTAAAGGGCAAAACCGAAGTCAGCAAAAATATGGATCCTGCAAACCTATTATCCAAGTTCGTCTTTGATGGGGTCAAAACTGCTGGCAAATCAATGATATCCGATGTCTTCATTCCAAAATGTAAACAGGCCATTTACGATACACTTGTAAATGGTCTTAATGTTTTATTTTGGGGGCCTGGAGGAAAACGACCTTCTTCCGGGACTGGCGTTGGTACAAGAATTCAATACGCATCTGCTAGTGGTAGTAAACCATTAACTCAGGCACAAAAGGTTACACCTACCGTTAAAAGAACCGTTGATCCGGAAGATATTACGTTCGAAAGCAGACTTGATGCACAGAATGTGTATGACACAATGATTGATATTATCGATCAATTCGATAAGGTCAGTCTGGCAGACTTCATGGAACTTGCCGGAGTTTCCAATGATGACTTCACATTCCGAAAATATGGCTGGACCACCCTACCACCGGCTGATATTCGAAGACTTGGAAACGGCTCTTATTATATTCGTTTCCCGAAAATGCAATTAATTTAAAATTTTATGGAGGATATTTTATGAATTTCACAAAACTGACTACCACTCTAACCAGAGCTGGTACCGCAGCGCTAAGAACTCTGGAGCACCATGCGCCTAAGATTCTGCTTGGGGCGAGCATTGCTTGCGGTATTGGCGCCACTGTTACCGCGTGTAAGGCAACCCTTAAGCTTCCTGAAACCATGCAGGAGATCAATGAACGGATCGATGCTGCCAAGAGCATTGTAGTTGATGAAAACGATGAGCCTATTCATTCCGATGCGGAAAAGGAAAAGAACCGTGAGGTTGTGAAGGCTTATATTTCCGGTGGTGCGAAGCTTGCGAAGTTGTATGGGCCTTCTGTGGGTCTTACTGTAACGTCTGTGGCGTGTGCTCTAGCCGGCAACCGCATGATGAATCAGCGTTACGCGGGTGCTCTTGCGGCTCTTAGTTCCACTGAAAAGATGTTTACCAATTACAGGAATCGAGTTATCGAGGAACTTGGTGAAGACAAGGATACTCAGTTTGCGAATGGCATCCGTGAAGTTGTAACCGAGGAGCCTGTTCTCAATAAGGATGGAACTCCTAAGACAGATAAAAATGGCGAAGTTAAGACGACCAAAAAGACTAACATTGAGTATGACCCTGACGTAAATAAATACTCCAGAATGTTTGATGAGGTATCCACCAAGGCATGGGATCCCAATCCTGATTATAACGTATCAAATCTTCTGGGACGGCAGCAGTATTTTAACGACATGCTCCATTCTCACAGATATCTTTTCCTGAATACCGTTTATAAAGAGCTCGGTTACCCGATTACAACTTATGGTCAGGATATGGGTTGGGTTATTGATAAAGATACGCCCGACGCCGTTGTCGACCTCGGTTTGTATGACTTGAACCCGAATGGCACAAGACGAATTGACGACATCGCGGACACTCACACAAATGCATGTCTGCTCACGTTTAAGGGCGTTCGCTATATCAAAGACAAAGCCTATCGTGCTCAGCGTATCTTTTGATATTTACGATGACGATGGAAATGAGCTATGGAACAGACGTTGAAAGGAGTTAAATATGACATATAAGGAACCTTTATGCTTTGTGGCGGGCATGGTCGTTGGTGGTGCGATTGGTGTGTTCGCAATGCGTAGACAGTGTGACGCTCGAATCAACAAAGAAGTTGAGGAAGCTCGACACGCCTACAATGAGAAGCTCTCCGATCTCAGTAAGAGAAATCGTAATAAGCCGGATGCCTCTGAATTGGTGAACAGCGTTCTTGTCGATGACGTTAAAACTGCCGTTAAGAACCCCGATAAGAAGGATTATCAGGCGTATGCAACGGTAACAAATGAGGATCCAGAGAACCCCGTAGTCACCAAGGTTGACGCGCCTGATATTTTCCAGATTTCCGATGAAAATTGGATGTATGATCGAGATTACGACAAAGTGACTGCAATCATCTATGCGGATGGAACTCTGGCAAGGGACGATAACGATGATATTCTCGATATTGAGGATACGATCGGCCCTGATGGCTATGATACTGCTCTGCATAATGATGACCCCAGCGAAGCAATTTATATTCGCAACGATTGCAGCATGATTGATTACGAGATCATCACGAGTGAAAAAACATATACCGAACAGACTGGAGTTTTTCTGGGTGGGGAAGCGAGGAATTAACGGATGAACCCAATTGAATATGAGTACAGAGAATGGCTTGTGTCATTGGCGTTCGGATTGTGCGAAGGCTTTGGTGATTATAGAGAGCTATTCGAGTATTTATATTCTCGGGAGTTCGTCTACATCGTCCCTAAGGATCGCAACCGAGCTGCCGATGGTGTTTGCTTAAGAGATGCTTTCGCCGATACATACGGATATTCTGGAATTCGCGATAACCTGAATATGCCGTGCAATGTACTTGAGATTGTCATCTCCGTTGCAGACAGATGCGAAAAACAGTTCATGACGAACGCCGAGCTTGGCGATAGGACTGGAATGTGGATTTACGCAATGCTCGGTAGTCTCGGAGTTGCTGATCTAACCAATGGATATTTTGATGTTAGCGTGGCCAGGAGGGTTGTAGATACTCTTCTGGCCCGTACTTACTGTCGAAATGGCCGTGGGGGACTGTTCACCGTAAAAAATCGAAAAGTAGATATGAGAAAAGTCGAAATTTGGTACCAGATGAATTACTATCTGGATGAGGTGTGTGAAACTATGGGCGAATAAATGATATTTAAGAAAGGAGAACGCATGTAATGCTGGATTTTTTAAGGGTAGCGACAAGACAGCCTAGAAAAGGCGTTCTTGAAATATATCCTAAGTTTATTTTTGACCATAGTTCAGATCTCATGATTCGTGGCGGAGATTTCTATGCTATTTGGGATGAGAAGAAAAATCTCTGGTCAACGGATGAGCTTGATGCAGCAAGACTCATTGACAATGAATTGAGGGCATACGCAAAATCTCACGCAAATGATTATTCCGATTTGTTAGTTCAAGTCATGTATATGTGGGATACAGACAGTGGTTCTGTGGACAAATGGCATAAATTTGTACAGAAGCAATGTCGAGATAGTTTTCACTTACTCGACGAAGAATTGACATTCGAAAATACCATTGTTACAAAAGAGAGCTATGTGAGCAAGCGGCTTCCATATTCTTATGAGAATGCTCCTACCCCGGCTTGGGATGAGATCATTGGAACATTATATTCTCAAGAGGAACGGGCCAAACTGGAATGGGCTATTGGTGCAATTGTGACTGGCGAATCAAAGAACCTTCAAAAGTTCATTGTTATGTATGGAGCGCCAAAAACTGGCAAATCGACAATTCTGAACATTATTCAGAAATTATTTGACGGTTATTGGTGTCCATTCGATGCGAAGGTACTTGGAAGTTCTAATAGTTCATTTGCACTGGAAGCCTTCCGTGGAAATCCGCTTGTTGCAATTCAACATGACGGAGATTTAAGCAGAATTGAAGATAATACTCGCTTGAATAGTCTTGTTTCTCACGAAGTTATGACTGTAAATGAGAAGTTTAAGTCTTCGTATGCCGCTCGATTCAATACATTTCTCTTTATGGGAACCAACAAACCAGTTCGAATAACGGATGCAAAATCTGGTATTATCAGACGTTTAATTGACGTATCGCCAAGCGGTAACAGAATACCGGCAGAAAGATACCGAGAATTAATGGAGCAAGTTAAATTCGAACTAGGTGGTATCGCCGCTCATTGTAAGACTGTATACGAATCGGATCCACATATGTATGACGAGTATATTCCTCTGGCAATGATGGGTGCATCAAACAGTTTCTATAACTTCGTGCTTGATAATTTTGACAAATTCAAGCAGGACGATGGAATCTCCATGAAGCAGGCCTGGGAAATTTACAAGAATTACAATGCCGAAGCAAACGTGACATATGGATATTCTCAGATGCTCTTTAAGGAAGAGCTTAAGTCCTATTTCAAAGAGTTCTACGAGAGGACTACACTTGAAAACGGGACAAGAGTTTGGAATTATTACAAAGGGTTTCTAACTGAGAAATTTGAGATCCCAGAAAGCAGCAGAGTTATTTATGCTTCTTACGCCGATTTCCCGATGGATTGCACAGAATCCCTATTTGATAAGGAATTCGCTGATTGCCCAGCCCAGTATGCAACACAGGCAGGCACTCCGCTAAAGAAATGGTCTGATGTCACAACGAAGTTGAGTGATATTTCTACGAATCTTCTACATTATGTAAACATTCCGGAAGAACGTAATGTGATATTTATCGATTTCGACTTAAAAGACCCGGAAGGGAATAAATCTTTTAAGCTAAATGCGGAGGCTGCAAGTAAGTGGCCAAAGACGTATGCGGAACTTAGTAAGGGAGGCGAAGGAATTCATCTTGTGTATTATTACACAGGGGACGCATCAAAACTTAGCACATTATATTCTCAAGATGTCGAGATTAAAGTGTTCACTGGCGGAAGCTCAATGCGAAGAAGACTCAGCAGATGCAATGATATTCCGATTGCTACAATCAGCTCTGGATTGCCAATGAAGGAGGTAAAGCAAGTGGTTGACTGGACTGGATTCGAGAACGAAAAGCATCTAAGAGCAAGTGTCGCTAGAAATCTTTTAAAAAAGAACGTACCTTATACGAAGCCGAGCATTGACTTGATATTTAAAGACCTTGAACAAGCTTATAATTCTGGAATGATTTACGACCTGACTAATATGATTCCGGATGTTCAAGCCTTTGCTCTAAGAAGTTCACACAATTCCCAATATTGTCTTAAGAAAGTCGCTCAGATGAAGTTCAAGTCTGACGAGGAAGCAGAATGTAAGGACGTTTCTAACGATACTCTTGTGTTCTTCGATGTGGAAGTATTCCCAAATCTGTTTGTCGTCGTATACAAACCACGTGGAAAGTCTTGCGTGAGATTAATAAATCCGACTTCTTATCAAATCGAAATGCTTTGTAAGATGCGGCTTGTTGGATTTAATAATCGGGACTATGACAACCATATCCTATACGCTCGAATGATGAAATATTCGAACGAAGAATTGTATAAGTTGTCAAGATCAATCATTAAAGATAAACGTGGAAAATTCGGTTCGGCTTATAATTTGAGCTATACAGATATTTATGACTTCTCTTCGACAAAGCAAAGTCTGAAGAAATGGGAAATCTTCCTTGGAATCCATCACCTGGAGCTTGAGTTTCCTTGGGATGAGCCGGTGCCGGAAGAGTATTGGAATAAGGTCGCTGAGTATTGTGAAAACGACGTAGTCTCCACAGAAGCTCTGTTCGATTATCTGGAACCCACGGATTTCCTTGCCAGAGAAATTCTTGCTGACTTGGCTGGTATGTCTGTCAACACCAAGACGAATGATCTGACTGCTCAGATTATATTTGGCGCAGATAAGAAGCATACTCAACTTGTCTACACCCATCTGGATACTGGCGAGCAGGAACTTCCACCCGGTGTTGAGCCGTCAACGGCGATCAACTGCTTTCCTGGATACGAGTTCAAAGACGGTCATAACATGTATAGAGATGTTGATCTCAGCTTGGGCGGCTATGTCTATGGTAACCCAGGAATGTATTCAAATGCGGCATTACTTGATATAACAAGTCTGCATCCAAACTCTGCCGTTGCTCTGAAGTATTTTGGTAAGCATACGGAGAACTTCAAACAACTGTTGGATGCTCGAATTTATATTAAGCACAAGGACTACGAATCGGCGAAGAAGCTCTTTGATGGCCGCCTTTCCAAGTATTTGGATGATCCCAAAATGGCAAAGAAGCTGTCGAAAGCTCTTAAGATCCCAATCAATGCCGTTTACGGTTTAAGTTCTGCCAGATTCGAGAATCCGTTCTATGATAAGCGAAATGTCAACAACATCGTCGCTCTTCGTGGAGCATTGTTCATGAAGACATTGTTTGATGAAGTTGTAGAACGTGGATTTACAGTTGTTCACATCAAGACCGATTCTATTAAAATCGCCGATGCGACTCCTGAGATTATTCAATTCTGCATGGACTTTGCTAAGAAATACGGATATTCTTTCGAGCATGAGGCAACCTATGAAAAGATTTGTCTGGTAAACAATGCCGTATACGTGGCCAAAGCTGCTTCTCCTGAGTGGTGTATGAATACCTACGGATATGTCCCGGAAGAAAATGAAGCCGCATATCTCGAAGCGGAAGGCTACTGGACTGCTACCGGGACTCAATTTAAGGTTCCCTATGTATTCGACACGTTGTTCGGGCATGATGGCATCGCATTTGAAGACAAATGTGAGGTTAAATCTTCTAAAGAAGGAGCCTTATATTTGGACTTTAACGAAGATTTGCCGGAAGGAGAGCATTCTTATCGATTCGTCGGACGAGTTGGTCAGTTCACACCAATGAAGCCGGGATGTGGTGCTGGCGAACTTCTTGTGAAGCGTGAGGATAAGAAAACTGGAGAAACCAAGTTCGTTGCCGCCCCTGGTACCATTGGTTATCGATGGATGGAATCCGAGGTTGTTCGAATGAATAATAAGCAGGACTTAGCGGATGATCGCTATTATATTTCTCTGGTTGATAAGGCAAAAGAAGTCATCGGTAAGTATGGCGACTTTGAGTGGTTCGCAAGCTGATATTTGAAAGGAGAACACTATGTTGAAAGAAAAGGCTCAGTCCGCAGTCGGGGAAACTGTCGTTGATGGCGTTAAAGCAAAGTTGAAGCAGGATCTCAAGGAGAATTGGAAAGACTATGCGCTGGTGGCGGCCGGAATTATTGGTGCAGCTGCTGGCGTTAATCTTTTGTTTAACATCATCAACCGTCCAGTAGCAAATCGTAGCAATATTCACTTTTATATTCACATTATCTAATTTCAAAAGGAGAATTAACTAAAATGGATAACCTCAAGATTGAAAACGCTCATGTAATTTACAAGAATTTCGCAGGGAATCGTGACCAGTATCATCCTGGAAAGCGAAGCTTTTCTATCGAACTGGACGATACCGAAGCAGCTGCTCTGGAAGCAGATGGTTGGAATGTCCGTCGGCGGCCCACAAAGTCTGATCCGGATGTGATCATTAACACCATTCCTGTTGAACTGCGATTTGATATTTTCCCGCCGAAGATTGTTATGATCGGAGAAAGCAGCAAGCGTGTAACCTATTTGGATGAAGTCACCGTTGGACAGCTCGACACAGCAGCAATTAAGAATGTAGATCTTATGATTCGTCCTCGTGAATGGTCTGCCGCTGGAAAGAGTGGTGTAAAGGCATATCTGAAAACTGCCTACATTACTATTGAGGAAGATGACCTGGATCTGAAGTATGCAGCGCTTCTTGAAGATGTAATGCAGAATGGCGCGTGTCATTCCCAGAGCGATTCCGATGGTGAAGATGTTCCGTTCTAAGGAGTGAGGATTGGGTGGCAATAACTCTTTATGACCATCAGTTAGAAGCGCTAAAAGATATTTCCAATGGCTGTATTCTGTGCGGTGGTGTCGGTAGTGGCAAGTCCATTACGGCCATCGCATGGTATTACATGCAAAATGGCGGTTCCATAATGTCGTTACAAGGTAATGAGTACATTCCTATGGACGATCCACCTAAAGACCTATACATTATAACAACCGCACGAAAACGTGATACCAAAGAGTGGGAAGGGGAGCTCATCCCTTTCCTGCTCTATCCCGGGCAACCAAATTTATATTCTAATAAAGTTGTGATTGACAGTTGGAATAATATTAAGAAATACATTGGTATCACAAACGCAATATTTATATTTGACGAACAGCGAGTCGTTGGTTATGGAGAGTGGACAAAGAGTTTTCTCAAAATTACAAAGAATAATCAATGGATTATGCTATCGGCAACGCCTGGCGATACATGGTCAGATTATATCCCAGTCTTTATAGCAAATGGGTTTTATAAGAATAAAACAGAATTCAATTCAGAACATGTAGTATTTAAACCATTCTCAAAATTTCCACAGATTGACAGGTACATTAATATCCAACGATTAATTAGGCTACGCAATCGCGTTCTTGTTGATATGGACTTTAACCGAGCCACAACAAGACATAGTATCTCAGTAAGATGCGGCTACAACGTTGATATTTACAAGTCAATCACAAAAGATCGCTGGAACCCATACACAAAGGCTCCGATTATGAATGTATCCGAATTGTGCTCTGTTTGGCGTCGATGCGTAAATGAAGATCCGTCTAGATCTGAGCAAGTTCTTGATATTTGCAGTCATCGAAATAAGGTAATCATCTTCTATAACTTTGATTATGAGCTTGATATTTTAAGAACATTGCCTTACTCCAATGGAACTGAAATGGCCGAATGGAATGGTCATAAGCATCAGGATATTCCAAACACCGACAAATGGGTATACCTCGTCCAATACACAGCCGGAGCAGAAGGTTGGAACTGTGTTAAAACAGATACTATTATATTCTATTCGCAAACTTATTCCTATCGCACATTGGAACAATCAATGGGAAGAATAGACCGCTTAAACACACCATATAGGGACTTATATTACTATCATCTAAGAAGTATGGCCCCTATAGACATCGCAATTTCACGAGCACTCAAAAATAAGAAAAAATTCAATGAGACACGATATGTGTCTTCTATGACAACTTTGAAAGGGGTAACTAACTATGCGAAAGTATCTTCGTAACATTGCCAGAAAGAATATGGAACGTGCTGGTATCAAGCACTTTAACCGACATACGGATGCCAACGGAAAGCGTACTGACAGCTATTTCGCACTTAACTGGAGGGACTGGGTAAATGCCTGATATTCGGCAGTTTGAGGTTGACTTCAACACATATTGCAAACTCTGTAAGCATAAAGATGTTCTTGAAACAGAGGATCCTTGTAATGACTGTTTAGAACAGTTCTGGAACTGGAATTCATCCAAACCTGTTAATTATATCCCTGCGAGCAAGACTGATTCTGTAAGGTCAAGAAAGGCCGATAAAGGACGAGGTAAATGATCTCGCAAAAAATGCAGCCATTATAATGAAAGGAGGCTGCGAAGCCATGGAAAACAAAAATAATCAAATCTTTTATTATGGCCTTGGAGGGGCCGACAAAAACTTCAAAGTTCTGAATTATGAATTTATTGAATCCAGTAGATATTCTATCTGGGTCGAGAATATAGTAATCGAACGATTGCTGGATAGAAATCCAGGCGTCGTCGAGATCTATGCGATCGACAACAGAAAGGGATTGAAATGGGATCTCACTGAATCACTTAAGGAAGGTACGATGGAATCTTGTCAGCTGTTCAAGGATATCCTAAGAAGAGAGGGTAAAAAGGTTTATCCGGCTAACAAGTGACCTTTATGGAACCTGGTGTATTTTACATCGGGTTCCAATTTTTATATTTTTAAAAAGGAGAACGTCAATGGTTACTTTCGATCAGGTACGCAAATCACTTCCGAAAATTGGCGATCATCGTCATGGAGGAATTGTAGATTATGTTAACGAGGATAAATTTTGGTATCGAGTACGCTTCTCGTGGGGGACAGAGTGCTATAAGGTTCCAAAAGCACAAACAAAAGAGAACTACGAACATAAACAAATCAAGCAATCAACAAAAAGACCTCGAAAGGATATGAAGTATGAAATCGTCGAAACTGGCAAAAAATACGCGAGCTTCGAAGAAATTGGCATTGATATTGGCTGTAATGGCGAACGAGCTCGTAGTGCGTGCCGTAGAGGCAAAAAATGCATGAAGAAATGGACGATCAGACGTCTAAAAGAAGGGGCTTAATATGGAAGTAACCCGTGTAATTATAAAGAAGCAGGTTCCGATAAAAGATAAATTGACCGCAACATCGATTATATCTGCACTCAATCTACAAGAATTAAAAGAACTGACAAACAAACAAGATAAAACTTTTGATGACGTTGCTAAAATTGCTCAATATATTGTCGACTTTGATAGAGCATCGCAACTTATGGGATTTAAGAATTGCCAGGATCTAATTGATTTTGCAAAGATCTATGGAACTGAGGCTATTATGTAAAAAGGAGAATGATATTCATGATTGAATATGATCGTGACATCGATATCGTAAATATTGAAGTCTTTCAGAGATTCGGAGTTGAAGCTCCTTCCGTACCACGTCATCGATGCGTGATATGCAAGAAACCTGTGAGTATTGATGATTCATACAGTTTCGGTGGGCATATGCTGATTTGTATGGGATGCTTTCGTAAGTACTTTGATGGTGAACTTCATAAGGTTAACGAGTGGAAAAGCGAGGAAGATTTGGAGGAAAAGAAATGTCAAAAGAATACGATGAGTATGACGTGATGAATTAAGTTTCTATTTTAGGGGATCTATAATAGGGTCTCCTATTTTTATATTTTGAAAGGAGAAAGAAAATGCTAAAAATTGAAAACGTTGACGTTATGGGTTGGGAGGCAGCCATCAGAGGCATGCGGAATCCGATGAATTCTTGGGAGAAGAGTGATAGTCATTGGAGCCATTTATACGACTCTCCAAAAGCTGTTATGATCGTCGATGAAAACGCATTTCTTCTTGGAGAAAACGATTTCGACCTCATGAAGCGTCTTCGCAATGCCGGTACTGACCATCGTAAGTTCATGCGGATGATTACCGTGTATGTTGATGTTACAGCACCTTTGTATTGGTGGAAGGAGTTCGATACCTATAAGGTAGGCACCGTTGCAAATTCCTGCTCCACCATGCATAAGATTGCGGATAAGGAGTTTACGCTGGATGATTTTAGTTGTGAGCATTTGTTTGGGCCTGAAGATATGATCCCTTCAAACGAGAGAACCGAAGCTAGTATCTATGAAGATGCTAGTCTTGCTTGCGTAAATATTGATGGGAACGACTGCTATTTTACCCCTAAGGGGTTTATTCAGATGACCTGCAATATCCTGAACCGCTACCGCAATCGTTTTCTTGAAACGAAAGATAAGCGTT
>OIXQ01000093.1_pt1 | contig 46347 bp, 57 predicted proteins | sample 1587791 | NCBI WGS metagenome assembly OIXQ01 (sample SAMN03283273) | human gut metagenome | biome: human-associated habitat; material: feces | host: Homo sapiens | place: Peru | collected 2012
GTATCAACATTATGGATACCACCAGGAAAAACAGGCTGTGCGTGAAGGTGATGTGTTAAGCTATAACGTTAACAGCTTGTCGGTAAATATGCAAACATATCCTAAAGTTGGCAGTTATTGTGAATGCTGTCACTGGGATGCTGAAACAACTCTTGAGCTTCATAGCAGACTTGAAGAGCTGGTTAAGGAAGGTGAAGTTATATGAACGCATTGACTGACGCAAGATACGGCTTATGTTTTGACGTTGAGACAGCTAACTTTACCGATTTTGCCGGGCTTGGCAAAAACGATGAGGAATTTCACAAAGCCGCAATGCTTATGAAATCAAACTGCGAAAGAATTCTGAATAGCATCAAAGAGTACGAAGAAGCGTACAAAATTGACCGGGCAAATAAGGAGTAGTGAATTATGGGACTGTTTAAAAAGGCTGAACGCAAAAAAGCGTTTTTGAAAATTGCTATTACCGGTGTTAGTGGCAGCGGTAAAACCTACAGCGCATTGCAGTTGGCGCAAGGATTAGGTGATAAGATTGCAATGATAGATACGGAAAACGGCAGCGGTGAGCTGTACAGTAATCTGTGCGAGTACGATGTAGCTCCGATGTCAGCACCCTTTACACCGGAAAAGTACATTGATTACATCCATGAGGCAGAGCAAGCAGGATATAACGTGTTGATTATTGACAGTTTATCTCATGCGTGGGCAGGTGAAGGCGGCGTTCTTGATTTTGTTGATAAGAAAGCGGCGACAACAAGAAGCGGTAATAGCTTTACTGCATGGAAGGACGCTACTCCGAAGCAAAATAAGCTTGTTGACGCAATTCTCCAAGCAAAAATGGACGTAATTGTTTGCATGAGAAGCAAGCAGGCATATGAGATTGTAGAGAATGAAAAAGGCAAAAAAATGCCGATAAAAATGGGATTAGCTCCTATTCAGCGAGACGGCTTAGAATATGAATTTACAGTAATGTTTGACATTAGTGTTGAGCGTCATATGGCCGCTGCTACAAAAGACAGAACCGGATTATTTGTTGATTGGTGTGAAGTAATTACTCCGCAGATCGGCAAAAAGATTCGTCGGTAGATTGCAAGTGCAAATTGAACAAGATTTATCAAGCAACTATATCAGTAGAATACACCTTATCAAGAAAAGTGTCGAACAGTTCATCAGGTCTGTAGTAGCCTAGAGATTTGCGTGGTCGAGCATTCATCTTATCGGCCATGCGCAGTATCTCGTCCGCTGAATATTCGTCAACAGATTTACCTTTCGGCAGGTACTGACGCAACATCTCGTTGTGACGTTCGTTCTGTGGGCGTTCCCATGAGGAGAACGGATGCGCAAAGTATATCTTCGTCCCGTAGCGTTCCTCGTACTTATTGAAGTCTTGAAACTCGGCACCATTGTCAGCGGTAATGCTTTTAAATACAGCGCTAAACCGCTTGCCGTATAGCCGTCGTAGCTGTGCCATAGCCTCCTGTACTCCTTTTGTGGTGCGTCCGGATATCTTTATGGCGATGTACTTATGCGTAACCATCTCTACTAGAGTGAATACGCATGATTCCTTGCCCTCACGGTGACCAATGACAGTGTCAGCTTCCCAGTGACCTATCTCGAGCCGCTCAGCGATTTTCTTTGGACGTTGGTCGATGCTAGTGCCGCGTAACCGCTTATGCTTGCGTGTCCAGTTGCGATGCTTCTTACGGTTCAGCAGTTGTGGCACATCAAAGACGGTAAATGGTAGCTTGCTGCGATGTAGCATGTTGTAGATGCTCTTGGTGCATAGTATCTGATTAGGCGCATAGCGAGACTCCAACTTAACCCTGCCGATGAACTCATCAATAGAGGCGGTCTCATCCCTGACGGCGGTGCTCAACTCTTGGATGAACGCTTCGGCAACGGTAGTGGCTAACTTTAACGGCCTGCGGCAGTTCTTGCGATGCTCTTCATAAGCAGCTTGACCGCGCTTGGCGGTGTATACTGGCTGACGTCCTCTAGCGCTCTTCTTGACCGGTGTACCTCGGCGCAGCTCATAATATACCGTGGTATGAGCACAGCCTACGTACTCGGCAATAGCACGAAGCGTTAGACCTTGACTATGTAGCACTTGAATCATGCCACGTTCTTCTTGGATTAGATGTTTTCCTCGTTTACGTTTTTCTTGAATTGTGATAGAATTAGTTTGATCCATAGTAGGCTCCTTTGAATTATACTAGCAAACTAATTCTAACATAGGATGTCCACTGTGGATTTTTTATTTTATTTTTTGTTCAAGTTGATTATACAATCTACCCATTTATTTAGGTGCTTGTATATATTTATAATTGAGATATTTCTTGTTAGCAGTTCTGAAAATACTATTCTGCTTCTTATTCAGCTCATCAAGTTTAGCACGTTTGGTGTCTGCATCCATATTTTTGTCTGCATACAGCTCCCTGATAGCTTTGGACACCTTCATAGCATCTGCTTTAGCCTTACGCATACCTTTGAGTTCTTTGCTAACCTTAGCTTTTTTACCTTCAAAAGAAGCATCAGCATATTTAGTCTCTAATTTATCAAGACCATTAAAGAAGACATCCTTGCTACGTGATGTACCTGTACCCTCAGTGTATGTAAAGCGACTATATTCAGTCCACTTTCTACTAGGAGTGACCTCATCTTTAGCCATCATATTGACCGCACCCATAAGGGCATAACCCATAGAGCCTGTGAGACCATAGATTGTGTTGTCTATCTTGATAGGTGAGAGGTTAGTTGCCTGACCAATCCAACGTGCTGGCATAGAGGTATATTGATTGTATTGGTTCTTAGGACTAAGCTTTTCAAGACGTTGGTCAACTAAAGGGCGATTACGATACATAGAGTGGTTTGTCTGCCATTCGTAGAATTTCTCAATGATAGGGGGAGCACCGGAAGGAGCAAGGTCTTTGATGAGCTTATAGACAGCATCAGCAATAACCTGCTTATCTTCACCCTCAGACATAACATCTAATAACCTTTCAGGCATTGAACCAGCTAGTTGCCCGATAAATTGTGGTTTAGGATAATCATAGATAGTGTCACCTATTTTTACATACCACGCTTTATTCTTCATTTCCATTGGCATGTCCTTATACCAATCCTCATCTTTATTCCAATACCACAGTAACAGAGTGGGGAACAGTACATGTTCTGTCATGGCAAGACCAACACTAAGAGGGTTTTTAGAAAGCTCTCTTGCTGCTTTTAAAGTACCCTGAATAGCTGCATTGGCAAAAGGAACATGACGATTAATTGATTTAACAGCAGTACCACTTTTCATAAAGTTTAAGGTGCTATCAGAAGCAACCATAGCAGCTTCAATGGTAGAAGCACCACGTCCTTTAGCACGTCGATAGAGTGCCATACGTGGCAGTTGTTCTGCTGCTTCACCAAACATTACATTCCAATGCCACAACATCCTAATAGGATATAAGGCTTTATCAAGAGCAGCGTTGCTGATTTTAGGGTCTACAATCTTTCTGAAGTCCTTATTAATCTCTTGAATAGAACCTAAGCGTGTAGTCATAGTAACACCATTAGACCTAAACTCTCTTTTGTATTGTCTAAGCAGAGCACGTTCTCTGTTGTTGCGGATGATAAGTTTACCAAAAGCATTGTCACTATTGAGCATCTGTAATCCCTGCCAAAAGATTTTCATAGGAGCAACAAGGGGAATATGGGAGATGTTACGTCCATCAGCGTTCATAATGGTTGCTTCAAGAATATCTTTACAAAGGTTAGACATAGCGAACATAGGAGTACCTGTAGCACCAATACGTAAGCCTGTTGCAGCACCTCTTGATATTTTCTCAATAATACTGAGCTTAGCTGCACCCATATTACCATCTTCAGAAGTCATGGCTTCATAAAGACCCTTCATCATACATTGATAATATTTAGGCTTTCCTTTTTCATAGACAGTAATAATTTGAGTAGCATGTTTATACTTACCTTCTGCTACAGGCATCATAAGAAAATGACCGCTGTCACCCTTAGCTAAATCAGCAAGGGCAAGACCAACACGATTACGTTCCACTTTGAAGACAATACTTTGCATATTCTTCATAGCCTGTACCATAGGGTCTTTGATAATACGTTCAGAACCCTCAACAGTCATAGCCTTATGGGATGCAAAGAAGTCACTAGTACCCTCAATCTCAAATGAACGTGACATAGGGATATATTCAGGGTACTTCTTTAAGAAAGTGTTAGCAACCTTTGCAGGAATAATTTGTCCGGCAACAGCAATTCGTAACACATTCTCATTCCATTGTTTCCAAAGATTAGAAGCAACTTTCATCTCAGGCAGTTCCTCTGCTTTAGCAATGATTTTATTACATTCTTCCAAAGTGTGTGTTGTCTTACGTCCTATTGCCATAACTTCTAATTCATGTTTGGCAGTTTGATAGGTATTAAAGGCTTCATAAAAATCCTTATACTCAGTTTCTTTAAGCCACTTTTGAAGTTCAGCACCACGCTTACCTTGTGCATCCAAAGGTTTCAAGATGTCAGTAGCTACAACATTATTAAGTGCAATATTAAATTTTGTCTGCAGCATTTTAACAGCAGCTCTAGTGCCTAGATTATTACCATTCAGGAGACAGCCAACAGTATCATTACCAGCTTGCTTTGCATACTGTGCCAAGACAGCAGGGTCATTCTCCATAGCTATCTTTACACCTTGGTTGTCTTCATAGGCTCTTACACTCTCGTCAATGTCAGCATACTCCCATGCAAAACGCTTTTTAGTAGCTGTCCATGTGCCAACAAGCTTATCAATCTTTTTACCAAGTTTTTTGTCTGCCCAATGAAACATGCCAGCAGCTTTGCTAAAATCAGACTGCGAACCCCATCGGCGCACCTGTTGTCCTAAAAGGTTCATCTGTGCCTGATAGAATCTATCACTTGCAATCGCTTTTTCAAACTCAGTATAGGCAAGAGGGAAGTGCTTTTTAGCCATCTCAGGGTTGACACAGTATTCATTCATAAAGGCTGCACGTCCTTCTTCTACATAAGTAGCATAGTTTTCCGGGGCGTATTTATTACCATACTCTCCTCTCTGCCATATAGAAGTAGCACCATCATAGAGTTCTTTTTGAACTGTTGTATCTTTACCCCAACCGAATTTATCAGACAAACCATGTCCGATTTCGTGACAGATTACAGACCATGCACGGAAACCACGGATACGAATACCTTTACCATGGGGCATAAAGTAGCCTAAGGTTCTATCACTATCAGCTAAATCTAACCTACCGGGGCGAATAGGGAACATAGCTTTGGCTGTTTCCCATATATCCTCTGCACTCACAGGATGAGGGTAAAGGTTATCTTTACTATATTCAAGCTTATCACCATGAGCACCCTGCATGATTTCAGGGGTTTGGCGAGCTTCGAGATGGTCTTTAGCTAACTGATTAGCAATAGCATCCTGTTGCATTTGCTGTTCAGGCATTTGCTCAGGATAAGCTTTTTCTGCGGTTGTCTTTGGTTCACGCTTTGTAACCTGAGCAGGTGTAACCATCTCCTCATAGTCATTATCAACATCCCATACATTCTCACGATGCTGCTTACGATGCTTACGTTTCCTTTTATTCTTCTCTTTAGTAGGAGAACCTAACTTTTTGTTTGTCTCATCAACCTTAGTCTTATCAGCCAAAGGCTCAGTAGCAGGGTTTGTCTTTTCAGTAATAACCTCTGTATTAGTAGTGGGGTTTGTCTTGATAGACCAATCCACTTTAGACAATTTTTTGACACCCAAAGCAGCATCTGTAGTAAAAGTGTTGACAGCAAAACGAGCAGGGTGTTCTTCTGCATACTTACGTACATTTTCATCCATAGCAAGAACTGTACCTGCTGCGATACCACTACCCACAAAAGGGGTAGTCATAACCTTAGAGACTTTAGGGGCAGCCTTAGATAAAAGACCACCCACGCCATGTGTCACAGAAGCTGCCACAGTACCTGCCAACATAGGGAGCAGGGATGCTTTGGCTTGGTCGGACATCTCAGGGGCATTTTCAATCTCCTGTGCTTTCTGCATCTCATGCAGCATGATAGGTACTTGAACAGCCAAAGGAATCCAAGGATTAGCAGCACCTGCTACGTCCCCTATGAGAGTGAGGGGGTCTTTGGTAGCCACATAACGAGCATCATCCACAGCATCCTGTAAAGCAATAGCAGCCTTTTCCTGAGCAGGAGACACATACTGCTGTGGTAGTGCCATATCATCTATAGAATCAGGCAGGACACCTGCTTTATATGCTTCACCAGCAGTCACAGCAAGCTTCTGACCCGATTTATTTATGTCTGCAATCCATTCGGTAACCGCTTCACCAAAATCATCAAAAGGATTATAGCCTTGGTGCTGTACCTTTTGGAGCTGTTCTTGTCCTTTGGCTTGTAAATCAACACCGCTGACATAATCATCATCCATCTTATGCCATGCCTTATACATATCAAATTTAGCCATAATTCCTCCTATTCCCCTCTAGCATCTGCTAACATATCATTTATATTACCTTCAGCACCAAAGACATCACGTAAAACTTTGTTTACATCAAGACCTGCTTGTTGTGCAAGAACCTCAACTCTGCGGTGAATTTGGTCTTCATCTAAAGGAACACCTCTATCATCAGTGGGGTTACTATTGACTAAGATTTTTAATTGAGCTATCTGTTGGTCATAATCTGAAAGAGTGGGGGTATCATTCTCAGGGTTATAATTGGACTTAGACTGTGTTGTCTCAGCCTGTTCACCCGGAATCAGTCCACGCTTCTTTTTGAATTTTAAAAGCTTGTTCAATCTTGCTGTGGCTCTATTAGCTGCCTTCTGTAGCTTTATGTATGCATCAGATTCACCATCAACATTAGGGTCTTTATACGCTTTATACCATTCGGCATAGGTCTCTGTATCCTCAATATATTGATAGCCATTTTCATAATCCCAAAAGTGTTTAGCTTCTGCATCTCCTGCACCAAAGCCATAGTAATTAGCAGACCTACGTGTTTCACGTAAAATACTCCTACTCATCGTAGCCTTAGTTGTCTCCGGCAAGTTAGAGCTATTAATAATCTGCATCTGCTCACTAGGGTCATTGGTCTGCAAAAGAGCCATATTGATTCTGTCTCTTTCCTCAGCATCACGTTGAGCCTTAACACGCTGAGCCTGTGCATGTGCTGCAAGGATAAGCTGACGTACTTTCTGTACACGTTGAGGACTATAGGCAGCAGCAGACTGCTCTTTAGGATTAGCAGCTTTCATACCACCATGGTAATCAGCAAGATGCAGATGTCTGCCTGTGCCAGCATCATGGAATAAGACCTCACCAAAATACTGCTTAAAATAAGACAATGCTTTATTAGCCTGTGCTTCGTCCACATTATCACCTAAATAAATATCCACAGCATTACCTTTAGTATGCTCTGAGTTTGGTACGCCACCCACAGATGCATTATGCTCTGCTGTGCGGTAACCACTAGTAATCTGTGCATCCTTAAAGCCTAGCTGATAGATAGCACCACCAACCATAGGTAACACACTTTTCATAGTGGGGGACAGGTCTGCTAAGTCGGGGTTGTCTCCCTGCGAGATAGGCAGGTTAGCTTCAGGAATACCATCAGCATTTGTAGTTTCCGTAGGTAACTGAGACAACAATGCTTCAGCTTTTGAGAGGTCAACAGTGCCATCAGGACGTGTGCATTTAGACACAATATCATCGGTAACTCTCAGGTTGAAGTTGTCTGCAATCTTGGTGTAGGAGGGATAGAGGTTAACCATCTGCTTTAAAGACAAACCATCTTCGTATTGATAGTCACCTAAGGCATCCAATCTTGCTGTATCAAAATCTTGGTCAGCAATCATCTGAGCAAGAGGGGCAACAGCTTTAATGAAGCCATCTCTATCTCTAGCACCTAACTGAACCTTGCGTAACGCTTCATTACCACGAGTGAGGAAGTCTTCACCCTTAGCTCCACTATACACAAGGTCTTGAAACTCACTAGAACCTAACATGACCATCTTCTGACGTTTATCATCATTGATTCTCTTGTCAGCTTCATTAGCTATTTTTATTGTGTCTTGAACAGCACCCTCATAATAGCCTTGGTCAAATGCTACCTTATTAGAGATACCATCATCACTGAAGTTAGCTCTGTTCTCCTGCAGATACTTATTGAAAAGACTAACCGCTTCAGACACACTCTTAGGCTTTTCAGAAGCAGGGTCATTCATCCATTGCTCTTTGGCATATTGGCTTGCCATTTTACCAATGCCTTTTTCAAGGACAGCCATAGCGTAGCGGTTATCTGTCAAGTCAAATTCATCACTAGAGTTCTGCAAAGCTGCCATGCGGTCAAACTTCTTCAGGTCTTCTTGTGTCTTACCTGCAAGGAGTTTGTCTGCATTGACCAATACTGCTTGGTCTTGGGTACGCTTCTCATCCGCAATACGCTCCTCCATGATATTCTTACCAAGGAGACCTAAAGATGATGCTAAGCGTTGCGCATCTAAATCTGTACGTTGTGAGATGCCTGCAGATGCACTGATTTTATTTAAGGACAGCGCATAGGGAATCTCCGGTTGTTTTGAAAACTGCCGTTGAGTACCTATCGCTGCCTGTACTTCTTTACTCAATCTTCTTACCTCCTGTAAATACCATTGCCAATACCTAGCTTCTCATGGACGCTACGTGGAGCGTTGCCTACCCATGTCTTAGTAGCAGTCTTGGCTGTCTTTCCAATGCCACCTGTAATCTTCTGCTGATTCATAATATTCTTGGCTTGTGTATAATTATTCAAACCTGTGGCAGCAGCAGACAACAAGTTAGTGAATCTGCTGGGCATCTTAGGTGCAGAAGCATTAAGGTTCTCTAAAAATTCGTGAGTAGATTTTACTTGACGCTCACGATTCAGGTCAACCTCATTAGATTTACGTTTATAGTTGTCTTGAATAGAGGACACTGCACGAGCAGTATCTCCCTCAGCAGCACGTACAATGAGGTTAGCTGTACGTCCGCTCATGGTCTCATTCACAGCAGCTTTTACGCCACTATTGAGCTGCATAGAGTTTAACCTAGTGTTACTAATCTCTACAACAGCTTGGTCAAAAGCATCTGTGCGCTGCTGTTCTAAATCCATGATATTCCAATTCATCTCAGTAATAGCTGCCTTAGCCTGTGCGTTCATGGTAGCCTGTGCTGCCTTAGCTTGCGCACGTTGTCCCATGTAGTCACCTGCTACTTGCAAGCCTGTACTGATACCAGCAGCCACCATAGGACTGCACATAAGACATCACTCCTTTCCCTTATATAATGTAAATTTCTGAAATGGCTCACCATTGATATATTTATATTCACCAAATTCAGCTCCTAGCCATTTAAGCCATTGCACATGTCGCTCATTTTTGAGCCATACATAATTATGAACAGCAGAGCGTGTTTCCGTCCATTGCTTAAAGAAAGGCTTGCAGAAGCGTAGGAACTTGATAGGGTGCACATCTACCTCTTTAGTGCAGACAACCCATATCAAAGAAGAATCTTCTAGACCACCAATGGCATATACCCTGTGTGTCTCATCATCATAAAGACACAAAGCATTGAATAGCTCCTGCACTTCAGTGAGACCAAAGGATGTACCTGAAGCATAATACCATTCCAGCCTGTCTTCCTCACGCATGTTTTCTCTAAAGTCACAGAGCTGAACAATGTTTAATTTAGATACTTTTAAAATAGTCTTGTCCTCCTTTGGTAATTACCAATCCAACCTGCACCTACAAGAGATACAGGAAGTGGGGTGTCTGTTTCTAAACAAATGTTTACATTTTCATTTTTGGCTTGGATAGGGAACTTAAAAGAACCTGTGGTAAAAGGCATTGCACCTAAGATATTAAAACGAGTACCTAAGAGCCTAGAGGTATACTCATAGACATAGGCTTGTTTGTCTTTAATATCTACAGTTACTTTGAAGTAACCACTATCAGCATAGTTAAACCACATCTGACGCAGTTGTAATCTGCCCTCAATGAGAGCCTGAGTATTGCCATTATCAGACTGCTTAACCATAATAGTAGACATAACTATTTTAAAATCATAGTTGATACCTACAGTAAGCATTTTGTTTGAATAGTCACCTATAAATACCAGCTTACCTTCTTTAGCCTTAGCATATGTACCATCAGAAGCCACAGCACTGTATTGTCTATCCTGCTCATATATAGTGCCAAAGATGTCACTTACACTTACTGTAGTTTCATCGTTAAGGGAATCATAGCAATCAGCAGGAATCTGATAGGTATGCTTACAATCCAGCAGGGTACGATAAGCTTCACCATCAAAATCAGTAGTATTAAGGGTGAAGGAAATTTTCTCCAAACAGTAGCACCCATTGCGCTCTACTATCAGATAGAGATAGCTGTCAATAAACTGACCACCATAGACAACACCTTGCACGTCCCATTTAGACCATGCTGCCTGTACACGCTGGCTATCAATGAAGAGATACTTATAGACATAAATAGCAGTCTCGTCACCTTCGGTAAGATAGAGCATGACATTCTCAACAGTAGAGGGAATGATTTTATAGACACCATTAGGAATATAGTTAGGCACATGGGATGTTATGTCTTGAACATCCTTAGCATCTGTGTTGTCTGCTGCGGTGAAAAACTCACGCACAGTAGTATACTTAGCTCTTTCAGCCACAAAGTAAACATTGCGCCCTGCATTAACAGGCTTAGCCTTAAGACTAGCTTCGTAGTGGGTGACAGCCGGGGACAGATTAGCACTTGTAGGCGTTAAGATGCCATCAGCAGAGAGCATAAACTGTGCTTCACGGCTGAACAGAATAAGGTCTGTATCAAAAGTCACCGCATTGTAGAGGGTGCTAATAGTATTATCAGAGACTGCTAAGTCGATAGGGTCTGTATCCTGTACCTTGGTGGCACTTGTCATCCAAAAGTTGAAGAAGTTTGCACTTCTAGTGAGGATAACATTTTCACCGCTTAAGAAGCCTAAGCGGTTTCTATGATAGAAGACATCATTTATTGTCTGCCCTATGAAAGAGGGGATAGGGTTGCTTTCTTCATCACCAATATCCCTAGCTTCCCATTCAGCTCTACGGAAAGTAAAAGTACCATCTGCTTCACGCACAAGAACATGAGGTAGAGTAGAGGTATCAAAGTGGTTCTTCAGGTTAGGTCTAGCACATTCTTTCCATACCTTTTCTTCTGCACTGTACTTAACATAGTAATCATCAGTGTTGCTACCTTCTTCACCCACAATCTTTACAAGGTAACCATCAGGGGCAGTAGCAGGAAGGTTGGTGAATTTCTGCACAGACTTAAGGATACCAAAGGCAGCCTGATTGTTATAACCATCAAAGACTTCAGCAGAAGTGATAAGACTCTTAGCAATGCTGTAAGAGGGACTATTGGTATTCTCTGTATATTTAATAGTGTAAGTTTCTGCTTCAGTCTCACCCCACTCCTCATTATAATAGTAGTGAGTGAGTTTGCTATCAGCAGAGGTGACAGACCAACCATCAGAAGAGCATTTGTCAATTTCTGCTTTGACTTTATTATAGGCTTCTATATCCGCAGTCTTTGTTAGGACTTCTTTTTTAGGGATAGTCACAATAATTGTCCCTAAAGACCGTGTTACAGTAGAGGGAGTATAGAAATGTCTAGTTGCTAAATAATTATAATTAAGTCCCTTGAAAATATCTTCCTGTTGAGCAGGGGTAGTGGGAGGTTGTATGTAAACAGTCTCCCCTGTTTCTGTTACAAAAGCACTCTTCTTTAGATATAACCATGAAGAGCCTGTAGTAGTAACATAACCTTTATCAATACATTGAGAGGCTAACTTCTGCACGATAAAGTCGGTAGCTATCTGCTTAGTATGGGACTTATCACTGCCATCAGGGGTCTCATAGCTCGCCACAGTTTCATCATTTACTACAATCTTATATGTGCGACCATACTGACCACTTTTGATATTGACAAGTAAACCCTGTGTATTCCATGATATATCATCTATCTTATCTGTCATTTTGGTTTTTTGTGCTGTGTTACTAATGAATGTATAATCTGCAATAGTAATAGCCTTGATATTGCTACGTGGACGCTGTGTATAAATATACGAAGCATCTTCGTTTATATTCACAGTCTTCTTATTACCCTGTAGGTCAAAGACATCAACACCTGCACCTGTGAAGATAACAATATACTTTTCATCAGTATCCCTATCTATAAAGTGTATCAAAGGTTTATTGATAGCATTACCTCTCTTACCTAAATTAGCTTCAAAGATAGTAGGAGGACGCTTCTGTAAGCCACTTGCTTCAGTAGACAAACCATTCAACTGTTCCTCTAGCTGTTCAGGGTGTCTGAGGATAGGGGGTTGTTGAGATACACCACTAACAAGGTTCTTTATGTCTTGGTTAATCAATCCCATAATCTCACCTCAATCTCAGCTTATGAACATAGGTATGCTCCAACATAGAAAAGTTGTTATTGTCTACCTCAAATTCCATCAGGTGCTGCCATGCCTCTGCAATCTCCTGCTGGGTAATCTTGGTCAGACTATCATCACCAAAGTAGGAGCTTTGGAAGACAAAACATGCCTTAGCTAAGATATAGTTTCTCATCTGCTCCGGCAAATTCTCAAAGTCAAGATAAAGCACCATCTCTACATCTAAAGGGTGCTCAAATATCAGTGTGTCTTTGAACAGGTCTTTTACATAATCACCTTGTCTGACAAGCTTTACACCATGGTTATCCTTAAGATACAAGTAGTTACTGTTCCATGGAATCTTCTTTGTATCTACATCCGGGTTAAGGGTGAAGTGGGGCGTTTTGTTAAAAGTCCATCCTCGGGACTGCTCTTGTCTGCTGATATTCCGCAGGATACGAAGGGCATTGATAGCATCCACATCTGTCAGTTCTTCAAGACTGTTAATAGGAGCTTCACCAATAGTACCAATGATACTATTGACTGCATCAAGTTCAGTTAATGCTGTTAGTTGCATTGGTATCTCCTTTCATTTTTAGAAAAAATAGGGGACAGCATACGCCATCCCCTAGTGTTAGTAGTTTAAATTAAGCCTGAGTTACAACACCCATAAAGGCAGCTTCAGGACGCAGACCACCAAAACCTTTTGCATATTTAGCAATAATTTGGTCAGCCTGATATTCAGGACGGCGAGCATGTTCCATGCCAAGACCTTTGAGGGTCAGGATACCAGCAGAAGACGGATGTGCCACAATGAATTGGCAGGTGTCTTTGTAGGTAGTAGGGAACACATGACCATCACCCTGCATAACATTCTCATTATCTACGCCACCCTCAGTCAGCAGAGGAGCTTCAATCAAATCGAAACCAATCAGTTTCGGGGGATTGTTACCCTCAATGGTCATAGAAGCACCATACAGTTTATTGATGATGTCCTTGTTGGCGATAAGTGCGTTGAGTGCCATCGGTTTGATGTAGCAGTTGCGACCTGCCAGCGGAACATTATTCTCAGACATTTTGGTCTTGATTTTCAGCAGTTCCTTAAAGATAGCTACACCCATAGCTTCAGTTTCGCCATAGTCAGCAGTTGCTACAGTCTCGGTGACAATCAGACCCTTGCCAGTGCCTTTGACACCAGTAGTAGCATTGGTAGGCAGGTTCTCTTTGTCTTCTACAATCATCTTAGCTACTTCAGCCAAGATAGCACAGTCCTGAGCAACAGCCAAAGCTTCACCCATTTCCTTAGAATACTTAGAACGCAGCTCAAAGTGGTTCATAGCTTCATCCAAATCAAAAATCATGCAGTCAGAGGTCAGCAGACCATCCAGCACAATAGTACGCTCATTGTGTTCAATGGGAGTACGCAGGTCATCCAAGTTCTTACCTGCTTTCAGGTATTTAGCTTTTGCTCGACCTACAATCGGGAAGATAGCAGATTTACCATGTTCGATAGTACGCTCAGAGAAGCGACCACCGGTAATAGTGGATTGAGAGAAGGCGGTGAGAACTTCACCGGTAAACATTTTCAGAAATAAACCTAAGCGGTCTTTGCCTTTATCAGATTGGGCAAGACCAGGGTTGGCAATAATCATATCAGCCATTAAATCACTCCTTTAATAATTTTGAATAAAAAAAAATAACCCTCCGCTTATGGGAGGGGATTGACGTTTGTGTCTTAACCAAAGAATTTAGAAGCAGCGACTTTGCGCTCTACTTCCTGCATATAGTTAGGGTCTTTACCATAACGTGGGTCACTCATAGCTTTAATCATCTCATTGGCATCAGTATAGCCTTTGGATTTACCCACGTTACCACTACCACCTAAAGTAGGGTTAGCAGTGCCATGCTGCGCTACCATCTGTGCCTTTACACCTGCAATGTAAGCAGACACAACAGACAAATCATCTTTATTTACAATAGCGTTGAAGGCACTGACAGCACCTGCACCTTGGGACTGCACGAATTTTTGGATACGTTTGTACTCGTTGATACCACCAGCATCCTCAATAATCTTGTTAGCAAAAGCATCAGCCTTAGCTTGCCAACCAGCGAGAGCTGCTTCTACAAGAGCCTTAGGGTAGCCTTTTTCTTCCAACAGCTTATAGCTGTCTTCAGACAACTCACCTTTCTCATTGTATTCAGCCTCTAAGGCAGCATAGTCGATGCCTTTACCTTCCAGCTCAGTCTTGGCAGATTCAATTTCACCTTTAGCTTTTTGGTACTCCTCCTGCTCCTCAGCAGGTTTGTCTTCTTTTTCTTCTGTGGTGTCTTTTTCATCAGTGGGGGTTTCTTCCTCACCTTTGCCACCTTCATCTTTAGCAGTATCAATTACTTCACCATTGGACACAATAGTAGTATCGGTAATATCTACTTGTGTTTCCTTAGGTTCTTCATTGACCTGTGTATTTTGATTTTCAGTATCAGCCATTAGATTCACTACCTCCTTGTGTTTGCTGATTCATGGCATCCATAGCACCTTTGGTTGCATTAGGTACAGCAGCCTGTGCCATTGCCATCATTTGTGCCTGTTGTTGTTCCTGCTGAATTTGTTCGGCAGTCTTAATCAAACCTGTGGTATCAAGATTACAACTATTTGCCCAAGCACGAGCAACGCCTTCCCAATTCACAACAGAAGCTGCATCAGGAATCTGAGCAATACCTTGAATAAAGACAGTAAGCTTCTGTTGGTCATGTCCACGTCCAATAGCTTCCATGCCTGTAGTTACGGCAAGAGACACAATATCTTTGGGGACATCAGCAATTTCACCTTTTTTGGAAAGGATATTCAAAAGTGTGTTAGCCAAGGGGAGCTGCAATTCTTGGGACAGGATAGAATAGATACCACCTAGTGTATCTTCTAACTCATTAGCCACATAGCGGATTTCCTCAGCCGTTACACGTTCGCCACTACGTTGGACAGCAGAATTTAGCATGAACGCATAAGACAACCGGCTTTCAATAGCATCAGCAGTCATTTTAGAAATCTGCATGTCTTGTGTCTTGTCCAGCGACAGGCAAGTAACATCTTCCTTGTTACCTGTTACAAAGCCACCATTTTTTGTCTTCATAATCTTGCTAGGTTGTGTCACACCATTAGGGCGCACAAGGTAAATTACAGAAGCAGCAATAGCAGACATCTCTGCAATGGCTTTAGAGAGACCTTCTAAGGTCTTTAAGTCACCAATATATTCCTCAACATATGAGCGACTATAATGTTCACCATCCATCTTAAAGAGACGGACAGGAATCCAAGGACAAACATCAGCAGGGAAAGACTGCTCATAGCCATCAATCTGTTTACCCTCAATCTCTTGGTAACTATAATATCTGTTGTCTTTGGATGAATAGGTGATATGTGTATAGACCTCAACCAATTCATCACCACGTTTGGTAGACAAATCAATATCTAGTTGTCCTAAGACTTCATAGGGCAGGGTATTGATAGCAAGTTTGTCACAGGTAATCATCTGAATAGGGTGTCCTACAAAATCTCTTTGTACTACATAACTATTCAGCTTATAGACTTTAATGCCCCCCTCTTTAGGAGGGAAGAACAGTAAAGCATTGCCAGCTATAATAAGCTGTTTCAGACACACCTCCATGGAGACACGCATCTGCGAAGATTCAAAGTATTTCTGAGCCGTTTGTTCTCTTTGTACTAATGCTTGCTCTATCTCTTGTTTGTCTTCGGGTTTGCTCTCATAGTATTTGAGGACATCATCTCGGATGTCTTGTCTGAAAAAGGGCGTGTTTGGAGGGAACAGAGCTAATACCAGCTTTGAAGTGAGGTTATTGACACCTCTCGCACCTACCGCTTGGTAAGGCGTAGGGTACTTAGTAGTACCATTAGCTTCTTTTTTAGGGAATAAAAAAGGGATTGTATATTTTGCACAATCCTCAGCTCTATCAATATACACTTCACGCTCAATAGCCAATCGCTCATATAAAGCTTTTGCTGTCTCTGCCATTAAAGGTTCACCCCTGTACCGCTACCAATCTGAGTAATGGTAAGCTTTTTCTTGCCCTTGGTCTTAGCGTTCGGATTTTCCTTTTTGGTATCCTCAGCAACATTATCAATCTTCAAGGGTGCTGCAACAGGGGCAGCAGCAGGAGCAGCTTGTTGTACTTTTGGTTTTTTACCGCACATAGTTTCTCCTCTCTACAACTGAGTGGGATTGTACACGCCATTGCGAGCAATCGTCAGTTGTTGTCTACCTTTCTTCTTGTTAAAGGTATCAGTAGTACCACCATACTCAGGACTATCAGGGTCTTTTGCATTGGTTTCCGGTACTAAGGAGGATGCAGATACGTCAGTGTTTACGCTGGGTGTCTTAATCTTCCAGCACATCTTATCACTCCTCATCATCATTTAGGTTAGCCATAGCCTTGATATGCCCCAGCACATCCATAACGCCCCTAATATATCCAATAAGCTCGTCGTTGTTTTTGACGTTGTGTGTCATAAGGCTACCAAGACTGTAGGCTCTCTCTAAATGTTCATAAATTACAGGGTTTACATATGGTAGTTTTTCTCCATCATCCCCTTTATTAGATACAATATTAATATTCATTGTCGCTTATATGCCCCTTTACTTTATTGTCTCTTTTGTGACCCTTTGGGTGTCCAAAGGATAGGCTTATAGTTTTTATCAATATCCTCATATCTGAGAATACGAGCAACCCTTGCCTGTGTCAGTGCTTCTTCCTCAGTCAAACCTGCTTTCTCATAGGCAGCCACCACAGCATCCCATGAACAGTCTTTGTCTAGGATTTTCTTTGCACCAACCTCACCAATCTTAGGGCAACCTTTGTAGTTATCAGTGGCATCACCGACAAGGGTCTGATATAAGAACTGATAATCAGCTTCTGCTTGTGTTGTCTTATGGAATGTATCCTGAATAAAGTTGTAAAAAGGGCAGGGGATAGACCGCATATCCTTGTCACCGCTGATAATAACAGCAGATGTAGAGGGTATTGTTCCATAGATACCTAAAATATCATCAGCTTCAAGACTTGGGATAGACAACACATTATAGGATTTCTTTACCCACTCAACAGCAGAATGATAGGCAAGAGGTTTTCTCTTAGCTGCACGATTGAGCTTATAGGGAGGATAGACTTTAGAGCGAAAGTAAGGGTAGCTGGAGAAGCACATGGTAATGTTATATGCTCCCTCATGTCCCATGTGACGCAGGACTTTATCAGTGATGCTGACAACCATTGTGTCAATGGCATCTTTTACTTCTGCTAAGTCAGAATGTAATGTCCACAGGTCACCATACCAATTAATTTCCTGCTCTGCTGCTGCACAGGTGCGAAAGACAATCATGTCAGCATCAAAGAGCAGATGTAAAGGTTTAGAAGCCAAGATTAAATACCCCCATCAACAGGTGGAGAAAACCAAGAATACCACCAATAATCAGACCATAGAAAACAACGCAAAACAGGATAACAAAGAGAACATAAATAGCGATAGCACTCCACTTCATTTAAAATCACAACTCCTTTCTGTACAGTTTTTACAGTTCATAAAGTTTTTATCAAAGATTTCAGGTGCAGCGTCAGCTAAGCGTTCCTGAATCATTTCAGCTAATTTTCTATGCTCCGGCATGGCTCTCTTGCATAAACGCTTAGGCAAATATTCATACCATGCTCTAAAGTTGCCTGTCACTACCAAGGATGTCTCAACACCTTGGGGCAGGAAGTAGGCAGCATCCTGTTCTGCAAGACCATCAGCAATACATTCTTTATAATCGTGAACCATAGGAAGCTTATGAATCATAGAATCCACAACTTCTTTAGGTGTTCCATGCTTTTTAGCAAAATCATAAAATCCATCAGGGATAACGAAGGTTTCAAAGACACTACCTCTAGCAGACTTACAGGTAAAGCTGAGATGGCGGTGTCTTGTGAGCTGTCCTAAAACACGCACAGAACATGTCACCAAAAAGGAAGCATAGCAGTGCTCCAAGACACTAAGATGTCCGCTCTCAATAATTTTCTTGATGGACTGCTCAGTAACATCCTTGCCATAAGGTTGACTACAGGCAATCTTCAGAACATCCATGTAGTTGGGGGTGATAGAAATAAGCTTAGCACTTACCATCAAAACAGGTCACCTCCTGCTACAAGTCCTTTTGCTTTGGTCTCTAAGGTATGAGGTGAAGCTACAGTTCTGAAACTACCCTGCTTACACTTAACTTCCACACGGATGCGAGTTACTATGCCTTCAAAATAGATAGGCTCTCCTAAGGAGTTCTGACGTTTGATATAGACCTTCTGACCAATCTTTGGTACAAAGGGTTGCTTTTGTTTCGACATAAGGCTTTACCTCCACAATTTTTGTTTGTCTTCCGAACCTAAAGGCTTCTGCTTTAGTATTCATAAAAATATCAATTTTTGTCTTACCATAATCACCACCGAACCTGTCCTGAACGATATAACTATGCCCATCTATGACAACTTCAGTTCCTAACGGCAAGCCATCACACGCCACAGTCACCCCTTGGATGGCAGGGTGTCCGCTGGCGGTGATGCCATCTGTCTTGCCACATTCGTCAAAGGCAGGGGTATAGGCGGTGCATATGACTAAGAGTAGAGTAGGGATGTTAAACATTTTTTCCTGCCCATTGCTCTGCCATAGCTCTAGCAATACCTTCAAAGGTCTTACTGCGCTCAATAGCAGTATGCTTAGTTCCTTTCTTTTTTCGATAATTTCCATTAGCATCTTTGCTACCAGCATTGACAAAAGGCTGAATATTTTCTTTAACAATATTAGTAGGCTTCAAAGGGGATAAGCCTTTCAACCAAAGGTAGGTTAACTTTGTATAAGGCTCACCGAACATCCATGGTTGAATACGTTGGGATTCTTTAGGTAATCCTACTACTCTTAATGGACGTGGATTCTCTAAAGCAATTCTAGGACAATCTGCATTTAAAAGAGACAAAAAGAACGCCTTAGCTTCAAGTGCTAGTGCTAGGCGTTCTTTATCAATAACTCCTTTTTTCGGATACATTCTACATGCTCCTGCATTTGTCATATAGGTACAAGGTGGAAAAGCAATAATCATATCCCACTTCTCTTTCAACAATGGGATAACATCCTGCTGCAAGTGCCATTCAGGATGCCCCCCACTACAGGGGATGATGTCACAACTATAGGCTTCATGCCCCAACTTACGTAACTCAATAGTTACACGTTGACTTTCTTCACATGCTACTAATATCTTTATTGTAATAACCTCCTATTAATGGCAATCAAACCAATTCCTACCAATCTTTCCCTCGGTATCTAATTGGCATCTGATTCCATAATATTCTTGTGTCTGTCTCATAGATTCTTGGGCAATTCTCACAGCTTCTTCTGCTATTTGTCTAGTTCTACAAGACAGTTGCCCCTCATCATGCACCCATGCCATGAATTGAAAATCTTTTCCATGGTCATAGCCAGCTTTAAGCATATTTTCTTCCCATAGGCATATCCATTTTTTACATATCAATGCACCACAGGACTGTAAAAGCAAATTGAGAGCTGAATGTAGACTTCTCACATGGAGATGTCTGCCATCCAACCCTCTTAAGTATTTTCGTTTCCATTCTTTAATTTTTCCGTGGTACTCAACCACGAGCGTATTCTTGACAGCTTCACGCAGCATCTTGATAGCAGGGGTAGCCTTCAGAAACTTATTCTTTGCTTTCTTACCCATAGCTTCATCGCCACCGAGAAGCTTACCTAGATTTTTGTCTCCGCTGCCATAGAGAAATGCATAAATACCAAAATGTTCCATAGGGTTCGCAACACCCTATGCGTCCATAAGGACAGCTCATAGTCACCTATGAGAGCAGACTATATCATCAATGCCCACCGCTTCCAGCACCATCAGCTTGTACTGTACTTCCTTCCGGAATAGTCGTTACACGTTCTAAATAGGAAATAGCTCTACGGAAATTATCTACATCATCGTGTAGTAACCCTAAGGCACGATTACAGTTATGACAGACCAACCCACGCACTTTACCTGTCTCGTGGTCATGGTCAACAACAAGTACCCCTGAGTGACAATCATTCATAGCAAAGTTATCACCATGACAAATAGCACAGACAAAATTTTGATTTTCTGCCATATCTAATACATCATCAAGGGTAAGACCATACACTCTTTTATAGTAAGCATTGGTGACACCATAATCTTTACAGAAGTCACAGCAGTAGTGCTCAGAAGGAGCTTTGGGAATAAAAATAGACCCACAATGCTTACATTTCTTTGCTTTGAAATAGCCTTGTGGGTACTTACTTGGTTTTGCTGTCTGTAATTTCTTAGGTTTATTTCCTGCCACAATTTGCAGCATCTTTTGTAGATAATCTTCTCTAGTCATTCTTCTCCTTTTTAGCTTCGCACGGTATTGTCTCAGTGAGAGTTCCACCGTTTTCAATGGGTTTATAGACCTCTATTTAGTCAAAGGTCTTCGCTTGGTTTCTCGTGGGTAACCCGGCAGCCTGTTGATTCAATGTATGAATATCTCCATTCAAGATAACATGGGCGTATGCCCCCTTATCATAGGGATAAAGATAGTGTGCGAGACACCTAAGCTCCAAGCCACAGGCATCTACACCTACCTCAAACCAACCATCAGGTGCTCTAAACAATTCCCTGCACTCTTGACCATAAGGACTACCAACATGGGGGACTTGGGCAACATTAGGATTCGCATGGGTAGCACGTCCTGTTACAGTACCACAAGGGTTTACGCTGCCATGGATTCTACCATCAGCCTTAACATGCTTCAGCCACGCTTGGTTACCTGTAGCAAGCTGTCCAAGACGCTTAGCTACCATAAGATATTCTTCAAAGACAGCAGCTAAGTCTCTCAGTTTCTGTGGGGCATTTTCGTCACCCTTAATAAACTTAAAGGTATCACCATCAATCTTCAGACGTTCATCCTCATAGCAGTCTTCGTTTTCCGGCAAGTAGTTGAATTGATGCTCCAGCACCCACGCCACTTGCTGTCTGCTGCTGGGGTTGAAGTCCTTATATCTTTGAATGGGAACACCCTTCTTATAGCCTAAGCGTTTGTTGTCTCTTTTAGGCACAAAGACCTTATCAGGTATCTGTGGCACAATCGCCACGAGCTGAGAAGACAACACAGCATAGCGCAATTCTAAGGTTTCCCTAAGTTTCTCTGCCTTTTCTAAGTCAAAGACAAAACCATTCCGCTCCTGCTTAGACATCAGCCATTGTGCTTGATGCTCCAGCTCTATAGCCTTAGCAGGTGCTCCAATCTTCATGAGGTATGTATAGAGCTTCTTGGTGACAGTGACATCCTGCACACAGTAGGAAAGCATTTCCTCACTGAAAGAATCCCATGCATCCTCTTGCTCACCATACGTACCTTTAAGTTCCCCAAGGCGATAACCCCATGCCTTTAGTGATTGTCTACCAATCAATTTAGCAGGGAGTGTACCATTACGCACCCTAGCGTGGTCAGTATCTTCTATGTTGCCACAGATAAGACGTGCGAGAACAAGGGTATCTAAAACTTGGGGTCTCCATTCTCGTTTTATGCGAAACTCAGGATAGAGCTTAGCTAACACAGCACAGTCATAGTTGATGATGTTATGCCCACAGATGCACTCTCCATCCCTCAGAGCAGCGATTAATTGCATAGCTCCTTTTTTAAAATCATCAGGTCTGTAAGCTGAGATGTTGTTCTGTTCGTCGATGATTACTAGACAATGCCCCTTAGTGACATTGTCCAGCAGACCATCAGTTTCAATATCAAAGTAGAGCATAGCTTACAGCTCCACAGTATCTTGCGACAGGAAGTATTCCATACGCTCACACTCATTTTCAAGAGCATTGATTGTCTTTTCATGCTTCTGCAGGTATACCATCTTAGCTGCATTGGCATTATGAATCATTAGCTTGCAGTTCTTAATGCGAGCCTTAGCAGCTTCAACCTGCTTACGAGACAACCAAGACAGCAGGGAAGTACACCAATCAATAAGCTTTTCTAAGATTTCAAACATCTAAAAATCTCCTTTCTCTTCTTCAGTATCAAAAGGACATGCAGGTGCTTCATACTCTGACAAGTCCTTTACAGCGTTTAAGATATTATGTTCCTTGTCATATGCAAGGTATCCGGCGATACCTGTATCACCGCTATATCTATTCTTCAGCACCCTTACACGTACAAGGTTCTTCTTCATCCCCTCATCCTGCTGGTTTCTTTCAAGACCCCACACAGCATCAGAAAGCTGTGAGATAGCTTGTGAACCACGCAGGTGGGAGAGGGAGAGTGCGCCACCTTCTTCAGCCGGAGTACCCTCAGTTCTGCGCAGGTGAGAGACAACCAACATGCCTACGCCTGTTTCCTCTACAAGCGAACGTAGTTTCGTCATAAGTACATCGGTAGCCTTACGCTCATTTTCGATGTCAAGACCGCTGATAGCAATGGAGATGTGGTCTAAGACAACAAAATCCACCTGCTCACCTGTTACCATGTAACGGATGGTTTGCAAAAGGTCTTCACATTCAATAGAGCCAAAGTGATTGTAGAAGACAAAATTATCCATGATGTCTTCAAAGGCTTTCTTGTACTCACTATCAATAATAGGTCTATGGGCAGGTTTACCAAGCTTAAGACACACAAGACCATTGGCGGTATGCTTAACATTCTCTTCCAGCATCAGCATCCCTACTTTGCAATAGCACTCAGTACCAAGATGATAGGCTAGTTGTCTAACGAACGTAGTTTTGCCTATACCTGTGCCTGCTGTGATAACAACAAGCTCACCTTTTCGCAACCCATCAGTCATGTTTTGCAGTGGGATGTCCCAAGGTAAGGGGTAATTCAGTGATTCTTCATGCTTAGACAAAACCTCCCACAGTTCATCACCTTTGATAATGTCAGCAGGGGTGTATGTTTTTGCTTCCCAAACAGCTTTTACAACAGCATCGCTCTTGCCCTCTTGCAAGCACTCATTAGGGTCTTTGCAGGGTAGCCATGCTATCTTAAGCTTATTAGGTGACAGGATACCGCTGACAGCCTTTACAGCTTTACGTCCGGCATCATCCATATCAAACATGACAATGACTTCCTCAAAGCTCTCTAGCCAATTAAAGTTAGCTCTGAAGACCTTAGCAGCACTAGCAGCACCTGTAGGAATACTCACAACAGGATATTTGTTACCCTGTACCTGTGAGACTGTAAGACAATCAATCTCACCCTCGGTCACCACCAGCTTCTTACCGCCACCTTGGAACAGATGTTGTCCGAAGAACCGCTCACTAAAAGAACCTCTAGCTTCAAAGGTCTTATCCGCATATCTGATTTTCTGACCAAGCAGTTTATTATCATCATCATAGTAACAAGCTACCTGCACAGGCTGACCATGCACCTTAGAGGTAAAGTAGCCATACTTAGCACAGGTTTGTTTTGTCAGTTTTCGCTTAGGCAAGGGGGAGACCACCATGTCCTGTAGGTCTATCAGACCTTGTTTCTTTAATCCACTTGACAATTTTTTCTCCTCCTTGCTGCTGCGAAAGTAGGTGTTGCATGAGAAACAATAACTGTGCCCATCTTCATAGATGGTTAAGGCATCGTGGCTGCCACAAGCAGGGCAGGGTTGATGTGTCTCCATAATTACACCTCGTCAGTAATAAATTTTATAGGCACATCATACTGTACCTTTAGCTCATTCAGCACATACTGCTGAGCATCGGATATTTTCTTGTGTCCCAGCGTATCAGCTAAGACATACACAGAAGTCTCACATTCAGGCAGGTTATATCCGGCAACTGCCTTTATTTCTCTGTCGGTCTCAAAAAGACCATTATTGAAGACAATAAAGTGGAAGCCTGTGTCAACTTCACCTTGGCGGTAAGCTGCCCTAAACAGCTCACGTTTGCGCTTACCATTTAGGTTTCTTAAGACAACACATATCTGTGTGGTCTCAGTGCGCTCTTTGAATTTAAAGAGTGACAATACGCTCACCTTTTCCACGCAGGACAAGACCATTGGTGTCCTTCATGGTCTCTTTGAACCACCGAGAGGGAATCTCACGGCTGGCGTATTGGAATCCATGCTTCTCACACCATTCAGCCACAGTAGTCTTAGCTCCTGTACCGATTCTTGTCTTAGCGTTGGAGAATACAAAGCGTATGTCTAAATTTGGGTATTGTTGTCTGATAAGCAGATGCTTCTTTCGGTCAGCAGCTTCAAAGATACCCTTGGCTTCGATGATAATACCATTAGGCAGGATGAAGTCAGGGGTATAGTGATGCTTCGTTGCAGGAATCTCATAGGCGATGGAGTATTTTTCATACACTTTAGGTACTCCGGCATTTTCTAGTTGCTGTGCAAGGCGGTCTTCTAACCCGCTGCGATAGGGTTTGTTGAGGGTGGAAAAGCCACCTCTGCGGTTAAATTTAATAGCCATGATTAAAAGTCAAACGGGGGATTGTTTTCGTCAAACTCTGCCTCTTCGACAACCTCAAAGCCACAATCATCAGCAGATACAGAGCCAGCAGCAGGCGCAACATAGTTCAGCACCTGAACAGCCTTCAGGAGCAGTTGGATGCCATAGACAGTAGCAGAAGCATAGAAGGGGCGCAGAAGCATACACAGACGGATGGTAGAGCCATTACCCACTTCCATCTCTTCATCCATAGGTTTGCCCTTCTTATCAAAGACAGCCATGGTCTTCTCAATGACATCACCAGCTTTGGTCTTGATAACAGCATTGGTCTTAGCCTTAAAGACAATATCACCATCTTTGTCTTCATGGAAACCAAGGGCAGGGGCAGAGTTGCGACCATAGCGTTTGCCGTCAAAGTCAGGGGACTTCTTAGCCATCTCCCATTCATTTTCGATACGTTGAATCAGCTTATCAGTGTCTTCTTTAGACAATTTGATACCGCAGACATACTTTCCGGTATCCTCGCCATCAAAGACTTCAGTGCTGCGGAGCTTAGGGTACACCGCCTCACCAGCAGGGGTTGTTACTTGTGCAAAATCGTTCTTTGCCATTTTGTTATTCTCCTTTTAATTTAAAATCAATAAATTTAATATTTTTAAGAGCAGGGAGTACCAACTCTTTGTTCTGTGTCTTCAACATGCGGTGCAGAGCAATCTGTACACCTGTGAGGAAGTCAAAAGTATCGTCAGAATTACATGTTGCCTGTGTATGAGCCATCAAACCCTCAGCACTGAACAGCTTGCAGTGGACTGTGCAGTCTTTGGCATAGAATACAATTTTAGTGTCTTTGTCCTTAAGGGGACTTAATTCCTTAGTGATTGCTATAAAAGTGGAGCGTTTTCGCCCCAACTCATCTACAAAGGGTTTATCCATAATTATGGTATAAATACAATCAGACATAAGTTCATCAGTTGCCCTCACTGTACCACTACCCTCAACATGTATCCTTCCCTTTGGAGTGCCACATGCGGTGTAGCCATCAACATATACTTTGTCTCCAATCTTAAAATCGTTAGGCATCTTCAGTTACCTCCTTGATTCTTCTAACCCTTCTTACAGCAGGTTTAGTACATGCACCTGTACTGCCACTTTCAAGACCTCTTTCAGTCTTAGACAGCTCCTCAGTGGCTTCTTCAATCGCCACTTCTTCAATCTTGTGAATCAACAGTTGCGCAATTCTCTGACCAGCATCAATAATTTCAAGATGGTCACCTACGTTCTCCACATACAACATGATTTCACCACGATAATCAGAATCGACAATACCGACCTGATTAGCTAATCTGAGTTTTGTGTCTCTGCCTGTAGAGGAGCGCAAGACAACCTCAGCATAATAGCCACTAGGCAGTTCCATAGCCAAGCCTGTACGGACGATAGCTGCCTTTGAAGACCAGCGGTTCGGTGTCACCGCAATGCGGTTAAGACAAACCAAGTCAAGACCGGCAGCTCCACCTGTCATTGCTTGGGGGAGGGTGGCTTTAGGGTCAAGTTTTTTGAATTTAATGTTTACCAAATTTTAGTCCTCCTTTGGATTGATTGGCATCTTATAGCCAAGTTTCATGAGCCATTCGATATAGCGTTTAGCCTTAGCTGCATCCTTTTCCGCAGCTTCACCTTGCTTCTTGCCAGCTCGCATGGTGTATTTGATGATGTTACCTTTGAGGAAACCAACAAATTCAGGAAGAGACAACACAAGCTGCATCAGCTCAATAGGCTCTAAACCTACCATAGATGCATAGTGCTCATCATAATGTGCGGGGGCAGATAAGGTCACAACATCAGGGCAGGGAACAATGGGAGTAGGGTAAGGATGCTCAGCCTCCCATCTCAGATTGAAGGGTTCTAACTGCCCATATTCAAGACAAGCGGTAATGAGATATTCTTCATCTGTGAGCTGCACACACGCAAATTGTGTATGCATCCCCATAATGTAGCCTTTCTTGTCTTTGAATTCTCCACTCGTGACCTTAATCTTCTGTCCCTTAAAAGCTTCAGATTTTAACATGAATAAACCTCCTTAAAATTTATTGAGAAAAGACAACACACAGAAAGGAAATAGAAACGACGCGATTTAGATTTTGAAAAGCGTGTTGTCTTTTCTTCATGTTTATGCCCCATTAGCATTTCCTTTAGTTACCTAAAGGATTTTAAAGGTACTATAAAGACAATAGAGACCTTTAGTTACCTTAGGTAGGTTATTATTAATTATTAATAACATAACCTTAGGCACTTAAAGGTCTCTATAGAATCTATAGGAAACTATAGTTATCTATTGTCTTCTTTTTCATGTTTGTGACCCATTAGCAGAATATGTACTTACTGTCCAATACACTATTCAGGTCTAAATTGCCCTTTTTAGGGGGAGCAGGTAACTCTTTATTTACCAATGGTTGCAGATATTGTCTAAACTCCTCCAAGACATCATGCTCTGTATACATATCTACAAATGCTTTACGCACAATATCATACATCAGCTTAGCTTGTGACATAGGGCAACCATAAGAATCATGCACCATAGTAAAGTGATTGATTCCAGCATCCTTTGCTCTGCATACTGTCATTTGAAGATGACAAGCATCCATAGAGTGAATGAAATTTGGAGCGATACCATTAGCCTGTTTTGTCTTATCAATCACACCTGTTTGGTGAGGGATGTAAACCCTAAATCTCTTTCCAGCACAGCGTAACTTAATCACCTTAGATTCATACTTTAAATAATTTTGTTGCAACAGTAAGCCTAAAGGTGTACACCAAGACACTACATTTGCATTTTTGGTGACAAGTTTGGAAACTTTATGTAACCAATCCATACCCTCAACAGCACGTACAACAGTAGCACCTACAGAGTTCCATATAAGCTCAGCCATATACATAGCACATTGGTAGGCATTAGTCTCTGTAAAACCACAAGCAGTCTTAGCATTTAAAGCAGGTTTGATTGTGTCTTCCATAATCTGTTCAGTGTAGCCACGCTTCTTAGCACCATAGGCAAGGGTCATGGTAGGTCTTTTAGTTACAGTGCGATTGACACCATAGTTTAACCAAATCTGCGCCATAGTCTTTGTTCCGAATTTTGTCTTCAGCTTTTCTTCGTCCCATTCGTCAATAGTGCCTGACATAGCATCCTGCTTCAAGACAACATTTACCTTGTCAGCCACCAAACGATAGATGTCATTGGGTTTGTCTTGGGGTACAAGGTTTACCGCAGTGCCACCGATGGGGTCTCTAAGAATAGCAGAGAAGTGTTGCAGACCTGAGCATGTGCCATCCTGCGCATAGGGGAGACCTGTTACCCATCCGACAATAGAGCCATGCTCAGCTATCCATTGTTTCGCTTTCGCCCATTCAAGACACCATGCGAGAAGCTGTACAGGTTTTTTGTCTTTATGTAACCACCAAAGGTTACCCATAGGGTCTTTTGCTACATCAAGAATAACTTCTTCATTGTCATATACCCATTGGATGCGGTCAGCATAGCTGATTTTGTCTTCGCCGGAGAGGTTAGCTCCGGTAATGGCGAGCCATTCAATATCTTTAGGGTCTTGACAAGGAGGTGTGTCTGAAAAGAGCAGCAATCCTTTGCAAATATCGTCACCTTGGGGACTGAAAGAGGGGATAGGATAGATGCGTCCTCTAAAATCCATGTTCCAAGGGAAATAGATGTTTTCATAAAGACTAAATTTATCAGCAACTGTAATCATAGCATTTGTACGATTGATAATAGAAATTCGACGTTTTAAGCCTTTCCACCACGCTGCCTTATCTTTTTTATATTTTTTAATCTCTTCTGCTGTTGCCCCTTCAGGTAAGGTGGTAGGCTCAGATTCTTTTAAATCTGTACTCATGATGTGTGATTTTTCTTTACCGCAGGGGATATAGCCACGCTCCTTGCATTGCTTGATAACCTCTAAAACATCCTTATTGATATGCCATGGTGTTGCTTGAATAGCATTGACAGCCTTATAGACATCAGGTGTATCAAGCTGAGCAAGGCGTGCTTTATAGCCTTTACTGAAAGAGTTATGCACCCCTTTAAGACGTAAGAAAGTATAGAAAGCTGCAAGGTCTCCATAGTACCCACCCTCATCATATGCTACCCAAGGTTTTGGAGGGATAATCATCGGATAACACTTATGTGCATAATAAAGCATATTCTCTTCATTACGTTGCCATGCATCCACGAATTGAGGGGTAGGAACAAGATGTGCTTGTGTGTAACTATCTGAATCCGACATCCAATAGCCTGTTGCTTCTTCTGTCAAAGTCAATAAGGCTACCCCTAAGTTGATAATACCTTCATTGTCTCCTTGTTCCCACGTGGGGCAGGTGTAACCACATTTCTTAATGGCTTGCTTCATATAGACATAGCGGTAATGAATACCTATACGCTTGTCAATACCTTGCATTGCTTTTTTGTTTTTGTCTTCTTTAGGTAATGTAGTAAGCCAATTTTCAAAACATTTTGCTTGATATTCATACATGAGACTAAAACCAACATGCAGTCCTACATTGTTCAGAAAGGCTGCCTTTGTATTCAAGCCTGTTGTGAGGGCATTTATAAGGCAGGAGAGTGTTACAGTTGTGCAGGTGTTAGCAATAGCATCCATATCCACATTACCCTCTGCATCTGTGAACGCAGTCTTCAGGTCATCCAAGATATAGATAAAGTTAGGCTTAACACCAGCTTTGGGTTTCATGTTTTTAGTGAGCCATTGCAGCATAGCATCCTTTACAGCGAGTACCTTGTGGTTAAAAAAGGCTTGTCCAATAGGGAGGGCAGTATCAACCATGCCTTTTTCCTTTGCGATTCTGAGCGCTTCACATGTTGCTTCATAGCCATCTTGTCTAGCGGAAGATTCCAGCTTAAGCTGCTCTTCAAACAGTTCTTTTTTAGTCATTATAAATACCTCCTAGTTATAATGGGTCTTCTTCATGTTTGTGCCCCATTGGCACTTGCTTGGGTGTTTTTTGTCTTTGGCATCCTTTGGCTTGCCTTGCTTGCCCAAAAGTACCCTTGCTTGCCTTGGCAGCTTGGGTTGCCCCGGCATCCCTCGTTTCGTTTCACTCCGTGCGTCGCACAAGACAACACGTTTCGTTTCGCTCAGGTGAGCTTCGACAACCACGAACATCGTTTCGTTCCGTTCGGTTGAGGGGCAGAAAAAGGGTGCAAAAAATTAGAGGTACAGTTTTGTCCGTACCTCTGTTCAGTTTTTAGCTAGTCAAGTTTGAATTTTTCCAGCAGTTCCGGCAGCGTCAATCCCATTATTAAGGCAGCTTCTGCTTGTAAAATGCGCTCTGCTTTGCTCATTTGTACCCCATCACAATAGCGAATACGGGTAAAATGCCCGCTGGGGCTGCGATGGATAGCAAGCTGGTTGCGCTTGTCTACAGTGACAAAAAATGTTTTGCCTTGCCTTTTATGCTCTCCCATTACTCTTGTACCTCCTGTACATCCAATGCCACCTCTTGACAGCCGGGGCAGTGCTCCAGCCAGTCAAGGTCTACGCCTGCATTAAATGCGTCGCAGTCATCCTCCAGCCACTCGATGTCCTCCATCGTCTCAGGTTGCCACGCTGCCAACACATCCCCTGCAACGTCGGGTGACCAATTGTAGCCGTCCCATGTGCGTAGGGTAACTGTTAGGCGTGTGCCGTCTTTTAATGTTACAATCATACGTAACACCTCCTATAGTATTATTAAAGCTTTAAAAGCTTTATAAGGCACGCAGGCGTTGCCTGTATGCCCTAAAAACTCTTAAAAGGGTATAGGCTCAAAAATATTTAAAGCTGCTTCTAAGCCTATTATTTGCCCCTGCTGGCGGTATATCTCTGTTTTTAAAGCTCTAGCCATCCGGGTACGTTGCTTTTTACCCTTGACATACTTGTCAGCATATACAGCTTGCATTGCTTGTAAATGTTGCTGCTGCTGCTCCAGCTCAAATTTTAACCAATCAAGGGGCGTGGTGTTTTTGTCAACTACTAGCATTACTTAAGCACCCCCATATTATCCAGCGTTGCGTCCCAATCGATGGACAAAAACAAGACAACAAACAAGGTTACTGCCCAGCGTGCAATTTCCTTAAGTACCTCATTTGTATGTTTGGATACCAAAAAGCACCCAATCAAATAAGACAAACATTTTTTCACTTTTATTTTGTACCTCCTGAAATTAGAGTTTAAGGGTTATACAAATAACTCTTAATGAGATACACAGATTATTACTAACCTGTGTATCCGATAAAAGTTTATTTTTCTTCTTTTTCCTCGTTGTAGTCGCTGGCAAGCTCTGTAAGCTCTTCCAACAAGCTCTCCTGCTCTTCTTCTTCCTTATCTTCTAACCAGCGTGCGATATCAGACAAATATATAAACTTGTCAATTAATCTGCTATTTGTGCAGGATACTATATGCATATATCCGTTTAGACTAATCCATGTATCATTTGGGCTATAATTGTCGCTGCTGGCTCTTCCATCGTAAAAGGCTTGCAATGGGTCAACGGGTAAAAGCAGTTCCAGCTCTTCTTCTGTATTCTGCATAATATAGTCATCTTGCAGGTTGCAGGCATTACAATAGGTATTGTGCAGCTTTACAAGGGCGTCCGCTGCTTCATCATGTTTATAATAAGGATAGTTATAATCATGCAATATATTTTCAATGGTAGACAATACAACCATGATTTCGTCATAGCTCATTTACTTGTCACCTCCTCAATCTGATAAAGTACGTCAGCCAGGTCAAACATGCCCAGGTCAGCAGCAGCTCCACTCAGGCTGCCCATAGACAAATCACGGATAACAACTTGCAGGGTAGAGGGTTCACCCTTCAAGCAGCTTTCACACTCTCCAGCGGTTGTCACGTCGCAAGCGTCGCAACTCATATGCACCATGAGCAGCACTGCAAGGATAAGACACACATTTTTCATAATAATTTACCTCCTAAATCATTTAATTTTAAGAGTTATAATAAGCTCTTAATGAGTACCACCGCCGGGGCGGTAGTACCGATAAAAGTTTATTTGTCTCTGTAAAGCTCTATAGGCTCATGGTTTCCATACAAGACAGCCGACACCCCAAATCCCAAATCATCTACTATTAAGGTATAATCCCCCCAATAGATATTGAATATTAACGTATAGTTTTTAATAACATACCCATTCAGCATTTTTTCCTTTTTATATCCAATTTGTTCGGGGTTATTGATATGTTTTTGTTGTCTTCTCATTTGTTTTTGCCTCCATTCTGTTATACCATGTTATAACATAGTAGGTATGTTATACCTTGTTATAACATGTTCCATGGTTATATAATACCACATGTTGCAACAAATTGCAATCCCTTTTAATCACTTTTTTAGATTTTTTTTGCAACATGTTGCCACATATGATATAATGTAGACAAATAATAGGAGGTGCATAGTATGCAACAAGATAAGCCACAAGATAGCTATATTAGATTAAGGATAGCAGCAGACACTAAGCAACAATTCCAACAACTATGTAAGCGCAAGGCTATTAATAGTAGTGAGTTATTGCGTCAACTAATAACACAATGGATACATGAGCAACAGGATACTACAATCATGCACAAGCGCAGCAGCGATATATAATAGTAGCTGGTGACTGTATAATGGTAGTAGCAATAGCAACCAATGGTGACAATAGCCTTTATAGTAATACAACCAATAGCAGCTCATGGATATAATGGATGTAGTAGGGATAGTAGATATAGTAGTTATGGTAGGTCTGATAGATACCTAGGGCATATATACAGATACATTTTATGCCTAATTTTTACCTAAATTGTACTATGTGTTCATTATAATGTACATATGTTTGCAATATCCCCATAAAAACTAGATAGTTATATATACCTTGCTTGCTTATCTCAGGGCATAAACAAGGTAAATTTAACATAACATGTATTATCGGACGTAACTTGTACCCTTGGGCGCACTGATGTAGCATGCACTGTTTAGATGTAGTGTATACTATTTCGCTGGATGCCTGAAGACCCCGGGGCACGGGGGGAAACCAAGCAATCTCTATATTAAATATACCCTTTCACAATTTTTGGCAATTTTTGAAGTTAGGAGGTATTAAAATGCCATCTAAACCCACTCGTAGAAGACCTAAAGGCGAAGGGTCTATAATAACCCTCCCTAGTGGTAAAGTGCGTATCAGGGTAGAATTAGACCCTGTGGATGGCAAAAGGCGATGGCTATCAGCAACAGCAGACACAAAAAAGGAAGCTGTGGAGAAGCTGAAGAAGCTTCAGAGAGACAAAGAGGATAGAGGTCTGCAAGTAAAAGCAGAGGAAGACACAATAAAGTATCAAGGCGAGGTGTACCTTAAGCACCTAGAAGCTCAGCGGATGTCAGGGTCTGTAATATTGACCACGAGACGTGTCCTGAAGTTCCTAGACAACACCGCTAATGGCTTAGCGTTATCTAAGGTTACCACTCATACTATAGATACCATGCTCTTAGAATGGCAACAAAAGAACTATGCAACTAATACCTATCTTAATTACATAGGACGCTTAAGGCTCTTTTTCAGATGGTGTGTGGAGCAAGACCTCATTGGAAAGTCACCTGTAACTTCGATGCAGAAGACACCAAAGAGTGATAAACCTAAGCATGAAGTGGTTGTCTTATCACAAGAGGAGCACGAGCGAATCAAAGCGTTCCTCCTGCCCCTATGGGAGCACAAGGAGAAACCTATGCTGAAGTATCAGTTCTACGCTCTGTATTGTCTTGCCTACGAAACAGGCATGAGAGAAGGGGAGCTATTAGCTCTTACATGGGATTGTCTTGATGATGCTGCTAATACAATATCTGTAAAAAGAACCTTAGCTAAGGATAAGAACAACAAGACTATAGTTACATACCCTAAGACACAAGCCGGGTATCGCACAATCAAAATATCTGAGAAGACAACACAGCTTCTTATGTCTTTAAAACCCCTTAGCTTTGACAAGTCACCATATATCTTCTATAATAGGAAAAGAGATAGCTTCTATGTGGAGCGGTTGCTTATCCATGCATGGGATTTCACTAGGAAGGGCGCAGGTATCACTAGACCTTTCACGTTCCATGGGATAAGACACACAAACGCATCCAACATGATTTACAAGCATGTACCTATAGCTCTTATAACGGAACGCTTAGGACACACCAGCATAGCGGTCACCTATGCTATCTATGGGCACATCTTGCAGGAATGTTCGGAAAAACACGTTGCTGTGATAGAAGCTTAGCATGTGACACTATAAAGTCACAAACAACAGGTTTTACAAGGGAATACATTGTCAAAATAATACAAGTTTATTACCTAGACAATATATTTCTTTATAATCTATTTGGTATAACCATATACGTGTATTGGTTAAAATATTTTCGTTAGAGCCTGTAAAGCTCATGGTTAAGCCATTCTTGAAATAGTGGTCACTATTTTGGTCACTATTGATTCAGAAGACACCTATTGATGTACTTATAGACACTATCCTCATCTATAAGCCACCTTTTACCACATTTGAAACCCGACAAGCATTTTGACCTCACTAGCAGGTAAATCTTGTCGGGTTTATTTTGTCTTAGAATCTTAGCTGCTTCTTGGGCAGTTATAAGATTTACTTTATCAGCCATTTGTGTTGTACCATAGCACCCTTAGCTTTACCATCTGTATCTACAAGTACAGTAAGCTCTAGTGCTTTATCAGCCTGATAGTTCCTTTGGATAGAGATAGGAACATATGCATGTTCATTCACATAAGACACACCAGCACCCAGCTCCCAAGAGGGGCGCAGCTTAGACAACACAGGAGTGAGGTCTACAGTCTGTTCTACAGTAGCCTTTACTCCCGGTGGTGCATCATTAGCAGAGCCACTAGTGCTATCAGGTTGATTAATAGTACCAGCAGTTCTTTTAACAATCGGCACACTCACTTTCTCGCCATTAATAACAGCGACGTATTTGTTAGACAACACCAAGTCCTCTTCTTTTGGGTTGTCTTTGGTCTCAGCATGGATTCCTGTGGTAGACAAAAGTCCACCCTTGGAATCTGAGCTGGGCATAGGGGGTTCTGAAGCTTTGTTGTCTCCTCTTAGATATAAGTAGCAGCACCCAGCTCCAATTGTAAAGCTCAGTAAAAGAGCGATTATATTCTTAGTTCTCGTGGTAATCATAGCATTACATACCTATAATGGTTTGCAGCAGACTGTTTGCAATCTGCAAGAAACCAAGTAGCGGTCTATATTCGGGATTGAACGATGAGGATAGCGTATCCACGAACCACAAGAAGACAAACAGGGGGATGGATATTAAAAGACCATAGAGGAAGAAGGTCTTTAGTTTCATTAAGGTTTCTTTCATGGTATATAGTCTCCTTTAAGAAGGTTATTTAAGGTAATAATAAAAAATACCCTAAGGAATCCTTAGGAGGTATAGGAAACCTTAGGGTATCTATAAGTATCTATTAATTAGGTTTATTAGTAATAATAACAATTACCCTTAGGTATCTATAGTCTCTATAGTACCAAGGGTATCTAAGGGTTACATATGGAATCATATAAGGTCATATGGTATCTATAGTAACTATAAGGTATCTATAGTTATCTATAGGTATAATATAATGTCCCTTTCCTACTCTTATCAAGTATGTGACCCATTAGTTTCACAGGTTTATATGACCCATTAGCTATAAAAGTTATCAACCACAGTAGCACCCCCAAATTGTGGTTGTCTTTTTCTATAGCGTTCCGGAACAAGCTCAGGATTATATTCTTTGTGTAAGACACCAAAGTCAGAATCCCACCATTTCATAAGCTGTTCTTCTTCAAGTTCATCAATGCCCTGTTGAGCATCCCTGTCTAAGCTTTCTAACCAAAAGGCAACAGCCATGGTCACAGCATCAAGCCTATCATCATGGGCAAGTGCACCTTTATCTCTAGTGAGCCTTGTGAGCTGATAGATTAAAGAGTACTTTTGGTCATTCTCATATACCTTATAATCATCATAGATAACAGAGGTGTTTACAATGAGCTTATGGCGCATCATAACAGGTTCGAGGGTATCAATAATACGAGCTTCTTTCTGTTTGTTGTTCTTGACTTCTGTGTAGGTGCAAGGGTGAACCTTATTCAACACAGGTTTAAAGAGCTGCCCCCACATACCATCACCAAAGTTGGCTTCAGAGACAACATCATTCACACCCCAAAACTTACACTTATTAGCTAGGATGTTGAGGGTATCATCACCATAGCCATCACGATAGCCACCAACTTCCATGAGGAAAAGGTAACCATTGAGAATCTTGATAACAGCATAGGCAAGTTCATCCGCACCACGTCCGGAGGGGTCAATAGCCATTACAGTACCTGTATATTTAGCAGTTTCTTTAGACCTGTCAAAAGGGGCATAGAAGAAGTCACCTTTAAGGGCAGTACAGGGTACATCCTTTAGTCGCTGTTCATATCCACTTGCCCATGACCACTTCATAGATGCTTCTTCCATGTCTAGGTCAGCCACAATAAAGTCAGCTACTTTGAGCGGATACTTTTCAGCATCAGAGAGACTAGTGTCTAAAAGAAATTGTAAAGTAAAACCTGCTTTACCATAGGACAGTCTACGCTTAAAAATCTCTTCTTCGTTGAAGCGTAAGGGGTCAGTGGGTTTACCTGCTAATGAGGGGTCTTTATCAAGTGCATCAGCAATAAAGGGATGTAGACGCTTCCCATAGTTATCCCTCATTTTTTGATTTTCCGGATAGACAACAGGGAAGATGACACAACTATATCCACGATTCTGTAATTCGTTGTATAAGGACTGTTCAGACTGTGGAGTACCTAAATAAATAATTAGTCCATTGGGTTTGATGATAGAATCAAATTCCTTTACAGCTTCGCTAAGTTTGTCACGCTGCACCTGTGTACCTGAATTAGATGGAATCTCAATATCATCTGCAATCAGCAGGTCAGCACGAGAGCCTGTAATCTGACCATAGATACCTACAGACTTTACAGAAGGTGAGATGTCAGGAACAGCAGGAGCAACATCAAACAAGTTCATTGTGTCTCTGTTGCCCTTGCTGGTATTAGGTTTAAGATGTGCAAGAAAAGGCAGTGTCATAATGATACGCTTTACGAAAATAGCGTTAGCATCAGCTCTATCTTTACCTGCGGAAACAATCTCTACTTTAATTTGAGGGTTACGCCACAGAGACCACACGGCAAAGGCACAAGTGATAAAGCTTTTCGCTACACCACGAAACCCTTCTAAAATAGTACGGTCATTGGGACAATGTTGTAGATAATTCGCAATAGCATATTGGATAGGGGTAGGGGACGGAAGACCAATCATTTTCCATACAATAAAAAGGAAGACCCTAAAGTCCTCCTTAGCTTTGTCAATCTGTTCATCTGTCCATTCAGGCATCAGCTCACCTGCCCATCCAAATCAAAGGTAGGAATCTCTTCCACTACCTTCTGAATCTTTTGTACCCCTTGGGTTTCGGGGGTAGTCTGTAATTTATTCTGCTTTAAGAACTCACGCACCTTAGCAAGAAAAGCAGGGTTGCGACGTAGCTCCGGGTCATCAAGACCCTCTAAAAGGGCATTGACCTCACCTATAGCAAGCTTATCAAGCAGTTTTTCATCTATCTGCATAGTTTATCACTCCTTTATATTCATAAATCAATTCTCACATGATTGAGAGGGGCTGGGAGTGCCATTTGAGCAATGCAACACTCCCATAGGTATAATCACATAAGCAAGAAAATTAAAATGTTCAGATAGGCTCTCAGGCGTTACTGAGGACGTTTTAACTTCTTACCTTTTAATTCTTCAATGTAATCTGTTTTATTGGTATCCACAAGACATACATCATATGTCTTAGATAAGGTACGGATAGCAGCAGCAGTTCCTTTACCAAAACGGAAAGACCACAGAGGACACTTGCAGATATGACAATCACGGATGTTATCAGAAGTACCTGCACAGTCCATGCATTTTAAACGGATAGCACGAGTGAGTGAGGGTTTCTTAATATCAGCGATATACACTTTTTTAGCCATGGAAGTCACCCCCTAAATGAATAAAGCGGTCTCTAATCTCCTCAGTACGCCCCTGATTCCAAAACTGACTGCCTAAATATCCGCAGGTTCTACGTGTCACGTTCATCTTGGTTTTGTCTCTGTTACCACAATTTGGACACTCCCACTCCAATCTACCATTATCTGTGACAATCTTAATCTCACCATCATATCCACAGACCTGACAATAGTCACTCTTGGTGTTCAGCTCTGCATACATAATGTTGTCATAGATAAATTGAATAACAGCCATAACTGCATCAATGTTTTTGGTCATATCAGCACACTCAATGTAACTGATAGCACCACCCGGACTGAGCAATTGAAACTCAGATTCAAATTGCAATTTGGTGAAGGGGTCAATAGGCTCACGTACATTCACATGATAGCTATTAGTGATATAGTCATGGTCAGTGACTTCTTTAATCACCCCAAAGCGTTCACGGAGACATTTAGCAAATTTATATGTGGTGGTTTCCATAGGAGTACCATAGACACTATAGCCTAAGTGCTCCTTAGCTTTCCATTCAGCACACTTGTCATTAAGGTGCTGCATGACAGAGAGAGCAAAGGTTTTCACAGCAGGGTCAGTATGGGATTTACCAAACATTGCCATGCAGCACTCATAGAGACCTGCATAACCAAGGGAGATAGTGGAGTAGCCATTTTCCAGCAGCTTGTCAATCTTCTCACCTTTTTGCAGACGAGCAATAGCACCATACTGCCAATGAATAGGGGAGACATTAGAGATTGTACCTTTAAGGTTTTGGTGTCTTACACGCAAGGCTTTGTGGCACAGTTCCAAACGCTCATCAAGAATAGACCAAAATTTGTTTTTGTCTTTGCCAGCAGACAGCGCAACATCCACAAGGTTGATGGAGACAACACCTTGGTTGAAGCGCCCATAGAATTTAGCTTTGCCATTTTCATCAAGATAGGGTGTCAAGAAGCTTCTGCATCCCATAGGTGGATAGCAATGCCCAACACCATCTTCAGTCTTCTTGTTCTTCAGCATAATCTTCTCAGACAAATAATCAGGTTGCATACGCTTAGCAGTACATTTAGCACACATCTCTGTAAGGTAATAATAGGGAGTACCCTTACGGATGTTGTCTTCCTCTAAGACATAAATCAGCTTAGGAAAGGCAGCAGCAATCCATGCACCCTTTTCATTCTTGACACCCTGATAGCGTTGACGAATGATTTCCTCAATAACCATAGCAAGGTCTTTCTTTTCCTGCTCATTCTTAGCTTCATTGAGATATAGAAATAAGGTAACGAAAGGTGTCTGACCATTGGAAGTCATAAGGGTGTTAATTTGATATTGCATGGTTTGAACACCTCTAGTGATTTCAGCTTTCAGTCGCTTTTCTGTGATACGCTTAATATCATCATAAGAATAGTCTCCTGCTCCAATAGCTTCTAGTTCTTGTGCAAATTCTTCTCTAATTTTTTGTCTAGAGATATTGACAAATGGAGCTAAATGTGCTACCGACACACTTTGACCACCATATTGATTAGAAGCAACCTGTGCCATAATCTGAGTAGCAATATTGCAAGCAGTAGCAAAGCTGTGTGGCTTCTCAATCAGCGTACCATTGATTACAGTGCCATTTTGAAGCATATCTTCCATGTCTAACAGAGCGCAGTTGTACATCTTTTGGATAGCATAGTCCATATCATGTACATGGATGATACCTTCTTTATGTGCCTTCATTACATCCGGAGGGAACAACAGCTTTTCAGAGAGTTCCTTAGAGACCATACCTGCCATATAGTCACGTTGGGTAGACAAAATAACAGGGTTCTTATTAGAGTTTTCCTCATTCACATCTTGGTTGCTGAGGTTGACAATATCAAGGACTTCACTCAAAGCACCTTTGGTATTACGAATAAGCTCACGTTTATAGCGGTAACGCACATACTCTCTAGCTACCTCAGGGTAGTAGTTAAGCATAAGCTCAGTTTCTACAAAATCTTGTATTTTCTCCACAGTTAGTGTTTCTTTTTTTGCTGCCATTTCGATGAGTGTAGCAATAGTCTTTTTCAGCTTTAATGGCACATAGCCAGCCTTAGATATAGCATTAATGATTTTGTCTTTATTAAAGTCTACGAGAGACCCATCACGTTTTTTAATTTTCAAATTGATACAGACCTCCTTTAAAAAATAAAAAGAGGGAGACTAAGCTCCCTCGTAAATCTTACCAACGTGCAGTATAACCACGGACATCCACATGGACACCCCAGCTATAAATACCAATACCATCAGCACCAGCAGTTACCGCAGCATCATACAAAGACTGCAACATAACCCCATCAGGGCACTGCACATCCGCAGCAGTACCATAGATATGCTGGCTGTTAGACACACCACCTACCTCAGCATTGTGGGCAGGGCAACGATAACCACAGGACAGCACTAAAGGCTTACCGATGATAGCACGCATACGCTCTAATACCTGTACAAGCCGTGGGTTGATGTCAGCACCATTGTGGAGACCACCACAGCCACATTTGCAGGCAAATTCACTAGAATCAAAATGAGCAGATAATTTCATTTATTACATTCCTCCTTTTTAAAAAAGGTCTTATACAGCAAGACCCAAATTTGAATCAAGACATACATAATGGTGACGATATACACCCAATCAGATAAGGGGATACCCATGAGGGATAGGGTGGAGACACCAATAGGAGGGGTTGTCTTTACAATTTCATTGTCCATAATATCCTCCATAATAAAATAAAAGAGGGTCAGCTTCTCAGCCAACCCTCGGTACATTACGCAGCAGTAGTGGTAGTAGCAGGTACCTTAAGTTTCAGATAGAGCAGTTCTCTATCCTTATCTGCCAACTTATCACGCAGAGCTTGCATAGTGTTGCAGGTAATCAGAGCACGAGTTTTCTCACCTTCCTCATGGATAGCGGTGGTAACTTTACAGGTGTTTGCAGCACCCTCAAAGCGCAGGGCATCAATGTTACGATTGATACTTTCACCAACACTAGCTACTTTGTATCCGGTTTCTTTTTCATTCATGCCAACAGTGTAGAAGCCGTCGCACATACCACTTTGGATACCACGCAGACTAGCTTTGATGTCTTGGTTGTCTAAGCCTTCAGACAACTCTGCACGAGTTACAGTACCTTGGAAAGCAGAACCATTACCACCCCAACCACCGAAACCACCAAAGCCACCACCAAAGGCAGCTAAGAGGATAAGGTATACAAAGGGGTTATTCCACATCTCATTACCATTAGAACCTTGTTTGGCGAGCATCAGGGCATCACCGAGACCTACGCCAGCATTAGCCATTTCCATTACTTTTCAACTCCTTTTTGAACTTGGTTGATGTATGCTTTACCTGCATTGATGTCTTCATCCGACATACCACGCTTACGAGCTTCTTCCTCAACCATTGCTAACAGTTCAGGGGAAACCTGTTTTAAGGCTTGCATCATCATCATTTGCATAAGTTTGTTTTGGTTCATGTTATATTGCATAGTGACTAGTCACCTCCTGCTATTATGATAACATGAATTTAGGAATTGAAAGTTGTAACTAAATGACTAAAAAGTTACTTGAAAAGGACAAGATATACTTTGTCATATATTTGTCTTAAGGCACGTTTGATACAAGACACATCCTCGTGGTACTCCATAGCAAGCTTTTGTTGGGAGTAGTCACTAATGATGATTTTGTCGAGTATGTCTTGTTGTCTTGGTGTGAGCTTGGCTTCGGTAGTAACAGACTTGTACTCAGTGAGAGTAGAGGACTTAAGCCAAGCACGAGCCTTTTTACGATTCTTTTCCATGATAACTCCTTTCTGCCCACCCAAACCCCTAAGGGGAGACAACAACCCTGTCTTTTTACTCAATTAAACTAAGGTAATAGCTTCTACTTCTTCTTTAGTTGAAGCAGTTGCCACTTTTTCTTTAGCTCTTCTATACGCACTGTGGAGCTTATCACTTCTCAATGCTACCTGTGCGATGATACCACGCAGGTCAGATGCAGTTACTTTCACATCCTTGTTATCTGCTGTAGTCCATGTGAGGGTGGCAGAAGCACCTGCGACTTCAAGCGCAATTATGGCAGCATTGATACGCTCACGAGCCTTCTCATCATAGTCAAAAGAGTATCCTTGGTAGGTAATAGGCTCTACTTCTGCTTTATCACGTTGCATCTTTAAAGTTTCGATTTTGCGTTCTTTGAGATACTCAATCGGCTCTTCCTCGTGTGTCACTTCGACCCCTAAGTCTTTAAGGGCATCTTCAGAGATAGACAGGGGGATAAAGATACCTTCTTTACCTAAGGCTTCGGAAAGAGGATAGGTGTGAGTATATGTTTTGTCTTTGTATTTATATTTTGTCTGCATTTTGTTCCTCCTTTGCTTAATAATCTTCAACTGTAGGCTTCATGTCATTTATTGCTTTACCCCATGAAAAAGTTACACCACTTGTAAGCCAACAATTAAAAAGCAATGTATAGGTTTTATTTGGGGTTACGCCTACAATGGAATCAATATCTTGATGCTCATAGAGTTCTCCGTTTTCATCAGAGCGTGAGAAACCTTCGCCCCATGTTTTATTAGTCATTTTATTTTCTATAGAAGCATCACTAGAATCGTGCGGGTTACCTTCAGCCGAATCAACTTCTGCAAACACTTTGATTCTTTTAACCCCTGGTGGAACAGTAAAAGTTATTGTTTTATTATTTGCCTCCTCATAACTCCACGTCTTGCTACCATCTTCAACCTTTACTGCACCATTTTTCATCATCATTCTATTAAGTCCCATTATGCACCACCTTCTAACTTAGAAGCTTGCACGATACTTGTTACAGTGTCACTAACATCTTTCATCATCAAAATGTTTAACAACAGACCTGCACTTGTAATAGCTACGTCAGACGCAGAACCTATGTATTTAATAGTTCCAGCGTTGGTGATGGTCAGAGGGTAGTCAGCAGATGATGCAATATACGCTGTAAAGACAGTGGATTCATTAATTTGTAATCCAGTCGAAAGGCTACTGAGGTCGAGCGTAAATGCCCCTGTTGCCTCATATTGCATTAGGGACACTGAGGGGTTACTACCTGTATTGCTTATCTTACGAGAAAGGTATTTTTCATATCCCAATTTCACTTCCTTAAAGTCTTGTTGCTCTTCCCATGTGTTAGCAGCAGAACTTTTTGCGTAGGTTATGGAGATTACATTTCCATCGCCATCTTGTGTAGCCTTAGTTGCAGTACCGATGAACGCTTTTGCTACAACCTCAGCCAAACCGGTCTTGCCAGAACCATTCAAGAAGTGATATTGTTTAATGGGGTTCTTATAGTCCATAGTGCCATCAGAGAATCGCCAATTAAGGTAGATTACACCATCACCATTATTGTAATCAGCAGCCTCTTTAGGGACAAAATCAAATTCATTGTAGTTACTAATTAAGTTGGTAGCAGTCCCTTGTTTAACATATCCATCTAAGGCACTTTTAATAACCTTATTCTGCACAGGGTTAGTGCTAGTGTCAGACAGCGCAGTATCAATATCAATACCACCATCAGCACCCTTTTCGCCTCTTGGCAACGTAAAGTTAAACACAGCGTCATTAGCAGTACCAACATTAGTAACAATAGCCTCACTACCCGGAGCACCTGTAGTCACTGTACCGATTCTGATAGTAGCAGCAGCACCTGTTGCACCCCGGTCACCCTTTGCACCTGTATCACCTTTGACACCCTGTACGCCCTGTATGCCCTGCAAACCTTGGTCGCCTTTCTCACCCTTAATATTCACAGAGGGAGGGTTCGCAAGTCCTGCCTTATTAGTCCATGATAAGACACCACTAGTAGACACACTAGGCGTAAACACATTGACATTCTCACTATAGTTCTTAGCATTATCCATGTAGGTTTTAGCATTATCCATGTAGGTTTTAGCGTTATCCCTGTAGGTCTTTGCTTCCCTTGCACTATTTTGCGCACCAGCAGCAAAGTTACTAGCAGTAGTAGCAGCAGATTGAGCTGCTTCTTGACTAGCACCTGCATTATCAGCAGAGGTCTTAGCGTTGGCAGCATAAAGGGACGCATCACTCTTAGCAGTTTCTGCTGCTGTTTTGTAACCTTCGGCTAACCTTGCGCTTTCCGCAGCACTTGCAGCAGATACACTAGCGGACTGTGCACTCTTATAGGCACTATCTTTGCTGTTACCTGCTGTGTTAGCAAATTGTTCAGTCTGTGTCTTGATAGCGTTCATGCGCTGAACAAAGGAATCCTCGGTGTTCTCTAAATAATTCTTGGTTACAACATCCTGTGCTTCTGTCGGGTCAGACACATTAGACACACGATAGTTGCGTCCTTGCCATACACCCCTTTCCTCATCAAAAACAATAGAATGAGTTTTAGACCAATCGTTTGCCTCCTCTAAGATGTGTAACTGCTGTACCTCTGCAATTGTCATATCTATAGCCTTCAGGATACTTGCATCTGCCCAAGACACCAATCGAGTGGTAGGAGTGCTACGATAGATATATACCACAGCATCTTTAGCTGGTGCAGAATCAAACATAACCATACGATTACTTATAGTGAATCCCTCGGAAACCTCTGCATCGTTAACAGCCACATGGACAAAGGATGGACGCAAATAATCAAAGGGAACAGAGAAGTTTGTTTGAGAACCATCTGCTGTGTAAGTAATAGATGTAGCCAATTTAATAGCTATATTAATCATCTCCTTTACAAAAATAAAAAGACCACCAGCTCTAAAAGAGCCAGCGGTCACCAATTCAATTTATTATCTCCTCATCTGAGGAAAATTAGCATAAAATTTTTGTTTGTCTGCATACATTGCTTTTTCGGCATATGCTGTGATTTCTGCAATATCCGAGAAGACACCAGCAGAGTAGCCTAAGGCAGCTAGGGGAGGGTTGTCTTTATTCCATAGGGATTTATGGAAAGACAATACACTTCCAAGGAACTCATGAATTTTAATATCAAACCCAGCTACTATAAACTCATCACCTGATATATGATAACAGTTATAAACAGGGGAGATAAAGGTCTCCTTAAGCTTAGCTGCAAAGTCCTTTATCAGCTTATCCCCTGCACTGTGTCCAAAGTGGTCATTGGTATATTTCAGACCATTGATGTCTGCGAAAAGGATACCAACGAAACCAAAGTGATTAGTGGTACTGTCACGCTCAAAGGCTTGCTTATTGTACAGTCCGGTGAGAGCATCACGCATAGCGCCCTGCTCATAGATACGAGTTATGTCCGCTAAAAGTTGGGCATAGCTATTTTTAAACTGTTGCTGTATTTCACGTTGAATATCAGCACTTAATTCCATGGGACAGAACTCCTTTCATTGTCCGTGCAAAGCAACAATGGATAGGTATGAAGTTAGTAGCTGTACATTGGAATCACCTTCTGAAAGTGGAACTACTTAAACCAAGATTCAATAGGAGGTATAAGTATATAAATCAAGATAAGTAATAAGGTGGAGACATCCACAACATAGAAGCATTTTTGACGTTTCCATGTTCCATATTTCCAACAAGAATGAGTGAATGGTACCACAAGCTCATTTAATATGAAGTACAGGGGATAGGCGAGTATAGCATTAAAGTTACCAAAGAGGATACCACCCCATATAAGTAATGGGATTCTTTTTCGATACCTTTCAATGGCAAAAGCAAGCCCCTCACTAAATGTTTGCTGCTCAGGTGCTGCATACTTCCAACCATGTGCTTTTAAATGATTTTCAAGAGCAGTTTCGCCCCACAGTTCATCAAATGTTTTATGACCATTTGGTCTATCACTCATACACATCACCTCTTACCCTCATTATATCATATTATTCAGATGCTTGTATATACTTCTGATTAAGGTACTTTTTGTTAGGAGTTCTGTAAATATTGTTGCGCAGTTTTATGAGCTTATCAATATTAGCACGCTTCTCTGCACCATTGGTCGGAAGGTAGAAGGGTTATTTTCCTTTTAAGCCTTTATACACCAAAAGAAGGAAGGTGACAATCACAGCAAAGAAGCTCCACGTAACCTGTCCTGCGAAACCTCCTCCATTGATATAGCGACATATCATAGAAAATACTAACATAAACAAGCTTATTAGAAAAGCTTTTGTCATTGTTGACATAATAAATACCCTCCCTTATCTTTGTATAAATTCACCTAAATTATAACATTTATTTAGGTGGTAGATTGCAAGTGCAAATTGAACAAGATTTATCAAGCAACTATATCAGTAGAA
>OIXQ01000095.1_pt1 | contig 45873 bp, 42 predicted proteins | sample 1587791 | NCBI WGS metagenome assembly OIXQ01 (sample SAMN03283273) | human gut metagenome | biome: human-associated habitat; material: feces | host: Homo sapiens | place: Peru | collected 2012
TTTGAATTCTATAAAATGCCTCGTATGTATTTGTATTTATAGCATAAGAGCCTTGTTTCAGTATTGAAAGCCACATCTCATAATCTTCATGATGGATTTCCTTTTGGAAAACTTTTCCGCATTTTCTTGTGTCATACATTCCAGTCAAGTTGCCGATGCAGTCGCCCTTTAATAAATATTCATAAGTTACAATGAACGGAGACGAAATAAGCCTATTTTGAAAATCTCCAGTATCATTCATTTTTGCATAATACGAAAATACAACCGCAATATTTTTTGTCTCAAAGAGCGGCAGCTGATGCTCAAGTTTTGTCGGAAGCCACATATCATCGCAGTCAAGAAACGCAATAAAACATCCTGTGGCAGCATTTATTCCGACATTGCGAGGAGTTGCCGGCATGCCGGAAGATTTTTCCGTGCGCAGCAATTTTATCCGTGAGTCTTTTTTGCAAAAATCTTCTATTATATTCACAGAATTATCAGTGGAATTGTCATCCACAACAAGCAACTCCCAATCTGTATAAGTCTGAGACAAAACAGAAGTTATTGAGTCTGAAAGATATTTTTCTCCGTTGTGACACGGCATTATTATTGAGATTTGAGGCATAATTCTATCTCCTAATAAAATTTTCCAGCTTGCTAAAATCATCATTCCAAGAAGTTTCTTTTTTCTTAAACATCTTTAATTTATTTGTGGCTTCTTCTATAAGTTTTGGATTGGTTTTCAATTTATCTAAAAGTTCTGTTATATCATCTACTGAATATGGATTAACAACAAAACCAATTCTGTTAGAACTAACAAAATTTCCTAATTCAGTTTTCTCTGCATATATACAAGGTTTTCCAATATTTATAGATTCATGAAATTTATTTGAGATTGCGTATTTTACATTATAGTCATTATTAGGATAAACAGCCCAAACTAAATCTGCTTCTGAATAAATATTTGCTAATTGAGAGTTTTCGTATCTGCCTTGTATAAAAACATTCTCTTTACTTTTAGCATAATTTTTAAGGCTTCCATAACCTGGACCATCACCCCAGATAACTAATTTTATACCTTTAATTTCATTTACAGAATCAATCAGATTTTTTAGGATATCAAGATACCTAATAACTCCCAAAAAAACTATATTAAAAGAATCATGTTCTTTAGCTTCATATAAAAACAATTGTTTGTCAGGTTTATTTTCTAATAAAATTTTGTCTTTGGTAAAGAAGTCATATAAAGGAACAAAGAATCGAGATGCAAATACTATAGCATCAGTTTTTTTAAGAGCTTTTTTTTCTATCTTTTGTAAAAGTTTCAATATATGTATATTAGAAGATGTCGGAATATCAAGATTCTCATAAATTAATTTTGAATCTTTTTGTTTTAGCTCAGAAGCTAATAGCAAAGTCTCCCAATGAGAAGCTATAACGATATCAAAGTTATTTTCATTCAACACTTTATTAATAAAAGTTTTAAATGAAAACAAACCCATTAATTTTTGTAGTTTATTGCCATAGGCTGCTTTTTTTTCATATATATAATAGTTTTCAGTATTTTTATTCTCTCTTCCATCTCTGTTCCATGCTATAATAGAAACATTCTCTCTTCCAAAATCATTAACAAGAGAATTATATATTTTATTCGTTCTTGTATTAATCGGATATGTAGAATCAATTAAACAAATCTTTTTCATATAATTTCCTTCCTTAAAAAATAAAATGATATTCGTAATATTCTTTTAAATGAGGCGTATTTATCATTCGATAAAATAGTATAAAAGCGTAAAAGCTATAGAATTGAAAAGCAAGAACTTTTAAGTCATTGGAAAAATTTCTATCCATGACATAGTATTTAAAACATAGCGGAATAATAATAATTTGCAACTCACGATATCCATAAGATAAGCGGTGTGCAATGATTTCCATGTTATTAAAAAATAAAAAACATAAAATTGAAAACAAAAATCCATTTCTCAAGAAATTATAAACGTCTTGAGTAATAGATAATTTCTTACAATCAATATTACAAAATAAAATAAAAATTGCAATTCTTACGATTATTCCAATATTCAATCCTATGTTTCCTGCATAAGTTGAGTTTGTCATGTAAGTATTTATTCTTGACTCAATATAGCCCTTTGGCAAAAATGTTAGCGCAAATGAGAAAATATTAACGTTAAGCGTCATAAAAATAATTCCAATTGAAATTATAATATATGCAATTCTTTTTTTTATTTGTATCCTATAAAGCAACGGAATTATTAAAAATACCAACGAAGAGTAATGAATACTTATTGCAAGCAATAAAAAAATTATATATTTTATCTTTTTTTTATCTAAATAGAATAAAATAGAAATATATGCCAATCCAATGCTCAAACCTTGGCGAATTCCATCAAAATCTCTTTCAATATATAAACCAGATAAATAAATCAGCAGAGAAAGAAATATGTAAGGTGAAAACTTTCTAAAAAAAATAAACTTTGTTACTAAAGTTATGCACGCAATACAAAACCAAAACAAAGGAAATGGCATTTTTAATAAATTGCCAATATGACTTATCAACCAAAAGCCCGGTTCTATTTGCATGGAAACAAACCTGTCGCTATAGTTTTTTACCCCCCATATACTATATAAATTAAAATACCCTTCATAATCAGTACCTACATTACCTTTTAGGCCTGTAAAAATAATAAAAAAAAATAAAGTTGTTAAAAAGCCTAAATAATACAGAGAATTTCTAATTTGAAAAGAATCTCCTTTACAAATATCATAATAAGAACTTAAATATATTATTAAGAATAATAAATAATAAGGCATCATATCTTAGTCCTTAAAATCTCGACAATCTGCTTACTTGTAGTTCCATCTCCGTAAGGATTGACTGCATTAGACATATTTGCATATTCATTTTCATTGTTAATTAGTTTTAAAGCCTCATTTACAATAACATCAAATTTCGTTCCTACAAGCTTTGCTGTTCCGGCTTCTACACCTTCCTGTCTCTCAGTCACATCTCTCATAACAAGAACAGGTTTACCAAGAGCAGGAGCTTCTTCCTGTATTCCGCCTGAATCTGTAAGTACAAAAAAACATTTTTCCATTAACCATATAAGATACGGATAATCCAAAGGTTCAATAAGATGAACATTCTTTTTATTTGAAAGATGTTTCATCACAGGCTCTCTTACATTCGGATTCATGTGCATCGGGTAAACAATCTCAATATCATTGTTATCAGCAAGATAAGCAATTGCCTTGCACATATGTTCAAACCCATCTCCAAAATTTTCACGGCGATGACCTGTAACAAGAATAACACGCTTTGAAAAATCAATAAAATTAAAGAAGTCCCTATATTTTCCTTCTCCAGATTTTTTGATTAATTCCAAGCCCAAATGCAAGGCATCAATTACAGTGTTTCCAACTTTATAAACATTGTTTGTTATATTTTCAATTTTTAAATTATTTACAGCTCTATCTGTTGGTGCAAAATGATAGTCAGCTATGTGTCCAGTTAAAATTCTGTTAATTTCTTCTGGGAAAGGCGCATATTTATCGCCACTTCGCAATCCTGCTTCCAAATGAGCGACTGGAATTTTATAGAAATACGCCGCAAGAGAACCTGCCAAAACCGTTGCTGTATCTCCTTGCACAAAAATCAAATCAGGCTTTTCTTTTACAAGAACATCTTTCAATCCTAGCAGGCATCCGCTTACAATATCAAATAAAGTCTGGTTAGGTTTCATAAGGTTTAAATCATAATCCCCCCTGATTCCAAAAAAATCATTTATCTGATCAAGCATTTGTCTGTGCTGTCCTGTAAGACACAGTACAGTTTCAAATTTATCAACATTTTTTTGAAACTCTTTTACAAGAGGTGCCATTTTTATAGCCTCAGGTCTTGTGCCATAAATAAACATTATTTTTTTCATTGTTTACTCCTATATGTATCAATTTCTTCTTTTAATACTTCTATATATTGTTTTCCATATTTTAAATCTGGTTCCATGTAGTTACCTTCACCCCATTCATTCCAAGATTTTAAAAAAGCAATTTGCCTATTTTGATTTTTATTCTTTATTGCATCAAATACTTGATGAACGTGTTTCTTAAAAAATCGTGGTTGTGAATTTTTTATTACATAGCCACCACGTCCGCTTCTAGGAGTATGATCCCAGTTTGGTATTATTGTAGGAATCATATCATCTTTCCTATCTGATTCTGTAACAAATGTTTTATAGATTTTCTTATAATCCTTTATAACAGGCAGCCTAAAAACTATTCTAAAGGCTTTATATAAAACTTTTATTAGCACACTTCTTTTTGAATAATTATCATAATGGCGTACAGAATTTACAATATTGATTCCAGCCTCAAGCATAGTTTTTTTTTCTTTATCAGCGTTTATTGATTGTCCAATAAAAAAAACACCATCAAAACCATTCTCTTTAGCAAGTTTATTCCATGTGGTTGTAAAAATTTTTAAATCTGGAATATTAAGCGGTTTATAAATCATAAAAGCAGGTTTATTATCTATTTTTATATACCTATTGTCTTTAAATGCTGGCAAAACATCATTAAAATGCTGTTTATAATCTTGAAAACCACCATAAGTCTGTGTCCTCAAATCATGTTTTTCTATTGAACCATCAATATTCCAGAATTTCTTCTGCCATGTTTCATTAGCCCAACAAAACATAAAAGGAAAATTAGGATTTCCTGATCTTAAAACCTCATTAAAGGGTAATTCAAGCTCAAACTCATTAGGTGCAAACCAATAATGATAATAACAAAACCCCTCGATGCCGGCATCCTTTGCAAGTTTTGCTTGCTCTTCTCGTACCTCTGGTAAACGCAAATCATAGAATCCTAAATCAGCAGGAATATGAGGTTGTTCATGCCCCCAAAAAAGCTTTTTCGCTTTGGCTACATTAGTCCATTCTGTAAAGCCTTTTCCATACCATTCATTATTATGAGGTGTTGGATGAAACTGCGGAAGATAAAAGGCGATTATTCGAGGATTGTTGTTTGACATGATTGTTCTCCAATTGGATTTATTTATTAAGATATTTATTACTTAAACGCATACACACGGCTATTATTATGTATATCATGTAGAAATTTTATAACATTTGTTCTAGGCATTTTTCGTTCATAAACAAGGTAGCAGTAAAGCATGGAATATTCGTTGTATATATTTGTCGCAAAGATTCCAGGATCATCTGTTCCCAAAACAACAGGTGGAATCGGCAATCCTTCTTCTCTCCATTTATACCAGTTAAGCAGCTGGTAGCTTTGCAGTGTCCTGTGATAGCCTATCCGTAGATTACTTGTTGGCAATGCTTCTATAACTATTTCTTTTTTATGCATGAACTCAAGCATTTTTTTCTGCAGCAAGATTAATTCTTCTTTAGAAAAAATTTCAAAAACATCAATATTTATAGGCTCTTTGTATTTTTGAAATATTCCTTTTTTATTGTATAGGGATAGAATTTCAAAATCTGTTTCATCTACAGTTTCATATTCACAAGCATTATCAGATGCCTTTCCATAAAGTAATTTATTTGATTCTTTTGTTTTTATAATACGCGGATCTTTATATCTATTTTTCCATGCGGACTTTAAGTCTTCCAAAGAAAAACTTTTCCCATAAACTTCTTTTTCAAGCTCTTTAGCTTTTATTTCAATCATTGGAAGCTTTGAGTAAAGACTTTCTATTTTTTCCTCAAGAATAAATGAATGGGCAAAAATTAAATCATCCATATAGATTCCTTTCGGAATAGAAATTTCTTTCATTAAAATATCAGCCCATGTTTCTACATCGGTTCCAGTTGCACTGGCATGACCAATTCTGTCTCCATGCTTAAAGTCTAGAAAAACTATCGCTTCATAAATGGCACGCAGTCCATCTAAAATATGGTAAAAATCTTCTCCTGCATGATATGTAAAATGGTAAATCGAATAATTTTTTCTTAATCTTCTGAATACAGGAGCGAAAACTTCAGGCGGGGTGTCAAACTCACTTGCAGCGGCATCAACTGCAACAATTTTGTTGCCAGAGCCAAATGTATTTATTGTTGCAATCAATTTGTCGCACTTATCATCAAGCTGTTTTCTAAGTTCATAATAACGAATAAAGCTCTTTATACTTTCAGAATTTTCTTTTTTATAATCATTTTGAAATTTTTCATACGATTTTATGAAATGTGCAATAAGTCTATAGTCAAAACAGTTTTTATTATCATCTGAATTATTTTTTATCAAATCAGAAAACTTTCTGCTATCCGCATCAATTTTTTGAATCAAGGCAATCTGATTATCAATTTCGTTTTTAGGAGAAAACCTGAATTCTACAAAATTCAACAAATTATTGTCGTTTCCATTTAGTTGTAGAATTTTATTTAGCTGGCATTCATCAACCTTATCTCTAATATTATTTTTGGTTATATTTTGAAACTGTTCAAAGCCAAAACATTCTTTATTATGAACTAAAATTTCTTCAAAGAAACCGTAAATTAAAAGATATTCATGTAAAAGCTCTGCAAGTTGCCCTGAATTATTTTCATGCTTTATATTTGCAAGCACAAGATAAAACATTAAAACTTCATAGCGTATTTCCTTGTTTGGAAGCTGCTGTTCTAAATCTGCTAGAGAAAATAAATACCTGAAAGGATGTCTGCCGCTTATTGAATCAGCTGATGTAGCACTAGGAGAGTTTTTTTTTAAACACAGGTTAAAGAGATTACTACGAATCTCTAATGCTCTATCTAAAAGTTTCTTTATAAAACATATATCACAATTTTCATTTAAATTTATTTGCTCAAGTTGCTGTTTAAAGCTTGCATTTGCAATATTTTTTGCGATTTCATTTAAATTACTGTTCCGATCATAAAAAAGATTTTGCCAGACAGCATCCATTTCTGTAACGCCATTTATATGAATATGCAAGTCATTAAAGCCTCCAACTTGCAAAAATAAATCTTGAACAGGCTTTATATTAGGTGATAATAAAGTTGTATATCTGCAATTTGAAAGAATATAATCATTGAAAATCTCCCTTATTTTAGAACTATCTGATAAATCAATTGAAGAAATTCCATCATAAGAAACTAAATACGCAGCAATTAAAAATGCAGAAGACATATCTTCAATAAGATTCTGCCATTCAAGGAATTTTTCTTCTTTTACAAAAATCCTTTTATCTTCATTTATTTCAAGAAACTCTTTTCCTAATCCATCGCAAATTCCTTTTACAAATAAACAAGCAAGAGAATCAATTCTGTTTTCACATTCTGTAGAGTCAAATTTTTCAGCTATAATCTGCTTATAAAAATGATCTGGTATTTCATTGTTCATCTGCCGCATTTTTATAATTAAATGCCGCTTTATATCTTCAATTTCAAGCTTATCATTAGCGGAACTTTCATTTTTATGAAGATAATAACTCAGAGAAAGAAAATCTTTTTGAATAAGAGATAAAGGATTTATTTTCATTTTGGATTAGTCTGATTTTCCGTTTATACTTTTTTTGTACTTCGAGTTTTTTTCACACTCGATGATCTTGTTTTAATAGTTTTTTTGTTTCTTGGTACTTTTATTTTTATATTTTTGGGTAGACAAGATGGTTTTGATTTGTAGTCAAGACCTTTATTTTCATCATCAAAAGCTTTTTGATAAAAATCAATAATAGTTCTATTCTTATTTTCACCATCAAAATCTACGAAATACAAAAAAAATGGGCATGTTAAAATTATTTTTGATAATGGTAGCTTATTTATTTTATTTTTATTTATAACTTCTTCCAAATTTAAATAAAAAGTATCAACCTCATTATTTCTATTAATAGATAATTCTGATAAGTATTCAGTCGATTCTTCTATAAGAACAGAATTAAACATAAGAAGAATATAGTCTTGCATAACTTCATAAACCGAACGATTAGTCTTACCCTTTTTTAATGAAATATTGCTATAAGCATAATACATTCTAGTGCATATTTTCGCCAAAATATAAGGTTGACTATATTTTCCTATTCTTTTTGAAAAATCCATCCAATTTTTTAATTCAGTTTCGAACAACCCAATATCCTTTATTGAATTGTGTTCTTGCAATGCAATGTCACTTAAAGAGTTTTTATCTTCCATAACATTTTCTTCTACATTTTCATTTATCTTAGAATCTGTATCATAAATAATATCATTTTCCTGAACCATCAGATATTCACGTGGTTGGGCATTTTTTAGCAAAATTGAATTTAATTCATCTCCACTTTCAATGGCTCGGATCACATCATAAACAGTTGCAATAAGAGTATATATAGAATACTCATAATGATCTTCTCCACTTGAAGAGTCTCGGCTACAAGAATATGGCAATTGTGCAATGATAGATGTTATTGATTTTTGTGTTTTTATATTGTCTGGAAACAGTTTCTTTTTTGAAATTTCAGAGATTTCAAAAACACCAGAAATTTTTTCTGCAATAGACCGAAGATAAGCAATAAGAACACAAGTAGAATGTCTTAAATCTATATCATCATCCATAGCAGAATAGCGTATCATATTCTGCAAAGAAAAATTATGATTTTCTTTATCTGTTGGCGCATTATTCAAAATTGATGCAGTATTTCTGATTAAACCAACCTTTATCACATAGTTAAAAAGTAATTCCGGATATCTATAAATTCTTTCAGAAAGAACGATTCCCAATGTAAACAAAGCACTGTTCAATGAACTGTCTAGCGTTACAGGCTGCAATTGATAATAGTCCGTAAGTTTTTTATAACCATTTTCTGCTTCTGTAAGAAACTTTAAAATCACGCAATTAGTAACAAACGGTCGCATTTTTAGAAGCTCAGCATCAATATGAAATTTAAATAAATCTTCTGAAAACAAACCAGTTATTTCATCTATTTCTAATGGAATTGGTCTAGTTCCATTTTGCTGTTGTATTTTTTCCGAAATGAGAATTTTTTTAAAAACCCTATAAAAATCTATTTGACTTCGTAATGGCAAACTTAATACAAAATCAGAATATGCTGATAGCTGGTATTTGTTACATATTCCTAAAGCATAAAAAGTATCACGTATAAAATCTATTAATGGAGTTGGAAATTCTTTATCGCAACTACTATCATATAGAATCATAATTACAGGTTTATTGAAATTATATATTGATTTTTCCATCACATAAGATAAATTTTCCAATGAAATTCTATATCTCGGAGGAAATACTTTTCTTAAATACTGGTCCGTAAGTTCGGATATCTGCTTTTCTTTGTTATTTGAAGACAGATCCTGAAAAACTCTAGCTTGCTTCTGTTGGACTTCAAGCGAGAAAAGTTCTAGGTTTCCACTTACAACAGTTATAAATCCCTGAACACAAAGATATTTTCTTAAAGTTTCCAAAAGTTTCCAAGCGTTATTGCAATCTGTATCAACATCATCAACTATAAGTAAAAATGCTTTTTTACCAAGAAACTCAAGACTTTCTTTTATCAATATTTTAAAATTTTTTCTAAGGTCAAAGGCTGATTTTGTAGCGGACAAGCCTTTTTCCATAATCATAAAGTCATCATCCCAATAATACGGTTCTTTATGATTATCATCGATTGAAGGAAGTCCTTTCGCCAACTTATTTAAAATATCATCCCAAGATTTTCGTTTGCATTCTATGCCACATTCATTTATCTTTTCACCAAACTTATTATAAATACATTCACGTATGAGAGAAACTATTGTTAAGAATATTGAAGTTTTATTTTCTATACGTGTCGGGTCTAAAAAAGGAAGAATTTCAATATCCTTAAGGGAAGTTTCTGTAATATTCTTGTTAAAGAAATTCTTCAAAAATGTTGTCTTTCCAGTTCCCCTGCCACCTTCAACAAGAATGGTTTTATAATAACCTTCAAAATCACCATTTTTAGTTATGTCTTGTAGATTTCCGGGGACCTGTTTCTGTATTAACTTTTTTGCCTGTTCAAATTCATTCTTATGAATTATGTTTTCTTCTTTAAAATCTTTTGAGTCGATTGTTAAATCAATTACAGCATAGTTTTCGTTATTCATAAAGCAAAATCTCTCCTATCTCCTCAAAAATTCACTCAGCATTTCTTCATCCAGCTTTTCATAAACAACCGGCATATCTTCTTTTGTGAATTTATCGAACAAGGCGGCAACATCTATTTTTTCAAGTTTTTTACGAAGGCTTTCGTCCAGTCTGTACTTTATGAACTTTGCAGGATTTCCGCCGACTATTGCATAAGGCTCGACATCTTTTGTAACCACAGCACCTGCCGCAACAACAGCCCCCTGACCAACAGTAACGCCAGAGCAGATTATCGCATTCTGACCAATCCAGACATCGTCTTTTATAACAATGTTTCCCTTGCTTCCGGCTTCGCGTTCTTCTCCAAAAAGCCGCACTTTAAACGGATAAGTCGAGATTGTGTCAAGATTGTGCTCGCCGCCCAAAAGAAAAGTCGTTCCGCCGGCAATCGAGCAGTAATTTCCGATAATAAGCTTTGTATCGGCCGGGGAAAAATCTATCACGCTGATTGCTCCATAAGATTTTCTTCCAACCTGAACACGATTCATGTCGCACATATTCACAACACACACAAGATTGTGCCTGTTCCGCAGACGAAACAACCTGTGGAAAATTTTGAGTTTTAAAACAGATAAAAGCATTGTTTTTCCTAATAAAATGAATGAAGAAACTCGTGTTTTTCATACAAAAATGGCTTATTTTCAGTTATCTCAAAAGAATCAGTTACATTTACGCCAATTTCAGCATTTATATTATACCCCTGCATGGAATATTCAATGTAGCTGTCACCGTCTTCATTAAGACTGTCAATATGCTCTATAATCATCATTTTCTCTTTATCTGCAAAATATTCAGATTCACAATGATTTCGTCCTTCAAAATGACAAGATTTAAAACACTACGACAGTATTACTAATAGCATCGTAGTTACATTTTTTTCAGTTCGGAAAGCAATTTTTTCCGTATGCATATTGCGGAGTTTTTTCAAAAAGAAAAGCATGATTAGAAATTGGCAAATAAGATTTTGCAACACAAGGCTCGCAGTCATAAAAATAAAATCTGTTCAAGTCAGATTTTTTTATATCAAATATTTCCAATACTTTCTCAGAAAAAATCTTTACATTTCCAACTTCTAGATTTTTCTTATAAGCCACATGGAATTTCTTTCATAAGAATGCACCATCTATTAAAACAGCTGTATCCATAAACTTTCTCCAGACAAAAAAAATGACCTACTGGAGGTACACATAAAGTGTTTTATATAAAACCTCACTTTCGGTCGCTTAATGTTAATATACAAAAGCAACGTTATATTGTCAAGTTTTATACACCTTTTATATAGAAATAAGCTGCATAAAACAAACATTCTATTTTAACCAAGATTATTCTTCAAAAAACCAACAGAAATTCTTTTTAATTGCTCAATCTTTATCTCAAGTTTTTTATAATCCCAATCCCATTCAGCCTTATCACAAAACGATTTTTTTTCTATCAAAGGATATCTTAGTTCAAGGTAATCAATAAAACTTTCTGCCTTGTCCAAAATAAATTTTAAAGGATTAAACACGATTGGCTTTTTAAATATAAGCCCAAACATAAGTCCATGAAATGTGCAGGTGAAAATTATTTTTGCATGCTTGAACATTGCAAGCCATTCAAAAGGTGTCAAATCTTTTTGCTTTATGTTTATATCACACCAGTCAAATTTATCATCCAAACTGTCCAAACAAATTATTTTCAATATTGTCGTAAGTCTGGTTCACCACACTCTGAATAGTCTGCTAAAGAGTTGAAACTCCATTATACACCACCGTTACCACTGTGATGAGTGGTTTTTCGGGTGTAGATGATTTTGAGATTCCTTTTATACGTAATCCGCCGTTTTGCATTGTTTAATTCCTTAACTTTACCAATTACTATTTATAAGTAGATCTGTAAGTTTTTTGTATAAAATAACAAAGATTTCATCTAATACAATTAAAACTGTAAAGTAATAAAAATAATTATCCCTATCGTTCTTCTTTAGCAATATATTTAACTTCGGAAGATTCTGTTGATAAGATAAAAGATTATGTGCACATCTATTCCTGTGTCGATACAATTTTTCATAGATAAAAGAAAGTCCATTTGTCATATCTTTATTAAAAAGCTTTGAATCGCTAATACATAAACGAACATCTTTACTAAAGAATTCATAATCATTAAAGAAATTTATAAAATTTCTTTCTTCATAATACTTTAAACTCGATCCTTCAAAATTGTTTTTTACAAAACTATAACAATTCTCTAAAGAAACATTATCAACTAGATACCGATTTATTTCATCTTTTGTAAAGCTTTCTTCATATTCCTGAATCTTCTTTATTATTATATTAAAAATCTTGTTTTTATCTTCAATTGTAGAGCATTCTCCAAAAGACCAATTCTGATAAATCTTGTATCGTAATTCGAAATCTACTGAAGCCAAGTCCCAGCAAATACATTTTAACTTTTGCTCAGAATATCCTGTCATCTTTAAAAAAGTCGATTGAAGTATATACTCCTGTAAGGGATACGATTCTATACCATTGCAATTCAATTTTGTAATGGAAATAACTTCAGTAAGTATATCTCTTATTGAAGATAATATAAACTTTTGATTATCTAACATATTTATTCTTCTAATACAAACCCTTTATATAATTCAATGGAATCAGACAATCTTTTTCTTATATATTTCAATGTATTTGGATTTTTTTCTTGTTTTCTATTTTCATCATTCGAAATATCTTTATATTCAGCAAGTTTGCCACTAATTGCTTTTTCCAGGTCTTTTTTTCTTACGATACGAATTTTTGCTTGCTTTATCAGTAAAAAGTAAATCAAACCGAAAAATGTTATATCTGTTTCTATAATAGAATTATAACTCTTTTCTAAATCTAAATCTTTGAGATTTTTGGAAAAGGTATCTAATCTGTCCTGAAATTTTGACTCAGGAAAAATTTCAGTAAAAGATTTAAACATTTTTACAGGTTTATCACCTATAGCTTCAGAAATATATTCTGCAAAATATTCTTCATCTTTTCCACCACGCGGAGAATACAATCGCATAACATTCCCTAGATTTTCATCTTTTGCATACTGCGAAACAATTGAAACATATCTAATAAAATCAATAGGTCGAGTTTTGTTATTATTCGTAATTTTGCATTGTTTTAACCCATTCCAATCAAAAAAGTTCTTTTTTTCTGTATCAAGAAAATATAAAGAACGCCTGCTTTCCTGTGGTAATAAAGCAGTTCCTTTGCGATTAATATTCCTAAAGACTGAGCAATAAAACTTTTGTTGCAGACTTTTTTCTTCCTGCGGAACAATAAAAGAAAATCCTAAAAATACATCATCAAGAATTTCAGATATATCTACATTAAGATTCTCGTATTTTTCCTTCCATTTAGAATTAATTTCATTATGTATAGACTCTCTAGTATTTTTTGAATCCTTATGCAGAAGCAGAGAAAATTGCCATTCAATAGGGTCATCTGATAAATCATCATCAGGAATAGAATCATCAGTATCAGCATATTGAACTATATCCTTCATTTTAAATTCTTCTCGTCTAGGCATCTTTCCTATGTATGCAAGAAGCAAACTTGTTAATCTCTGCTGACCATCGATTATATAATTACATTCATTCCCAAAGTTTCCAATAATTACGGGCGGAATAAATTCTCTGTTTTTCAAAGATTCAATAAAATCTTCTACTGCATTAATTCCCCAAACAAAACTTCGTTGGTACTCTGGAAGTGTAATATTTCCTGAAAGAAGTAAATCTATCCAATGCCTTAGAGAATATTCACCATAATAGACTTTTGATTTCATATCGTTTATTAACACACTCCTACATAGCTATTTTAAGAATAAATGAATATCTTCATCACACACTTTACTACAAAATATGGACCTGCATCTATAATTGGGCAACATAAGAATGTTTAAAAACCAGCTGTTATAATCTTTTATATAATCAGTGCCACTTCTTTTATTTTATCTTTTAATTCATTGACAAATCCGATAATTTTCTTTCTCATAAAGAAAGCTAATATAATCACAAAGCCAATTACACACCATCTTGCAATAGAGTTGTTATATAATATTGTAATTCCAATAATAGCCCCAATAAGAATTGTTGAAATCAAAATAATTTTTTTCATATCATAAATTCGTTCTGTAATACCTTGCTTTTTAAGAACAATCTTCATCGCAAAATAATGAAATATTGAAAAACATATATAGCAAAACAATGTTGTATAAGCAGCCGCAATAAAGCCAAATATTCTTATGAAAATAAAATTTAATCCAACATTAAGTAATGCTCCTAAAATAGATGCAATAGTAACATATTTTTTTGCTTCATAATAAAATTCAACAGAACCAAACAATGGAAATAAAAACATAAAAAAAACAGCCCCAGCAACAGGGGGTATTACCCAAATTGCGGGATAGTAACTTTCTGGCAACATTAATTTGAATACATCTGGTATTAAACAAACCATTGTAACTGTCATTAGTGCAAGACCTATTAAAAGTACAGATGTTGTATTACGAAGTTTTTCATATTTTTCTTCTTTTAAACATTTATAAATAAAAGGTGTAAACGAAGAATTAATACCGCTTGTAACTAAAGTTAATAACATTGCAAATGAATAGGCTACACTATAGATACCCGTATCATTTGTACTGCACATATTGTTAATCATAATGCGGTCAGATTGATTAAGAACTTGCTGTGCTAAATAATGAGGAATAAGAATAAGATTAAATTGTAAGGCAAATTTCCATATACTCTTATTAAAAAAAAATTTCCTTTTTTTTATATTAATAATAAAAAATAATAAGCCTATAACCAAATTAAGAATAACTCCAACAACGATTCTAGCCTCTGCCTTGTATTCTGTATTAATTACAGCAATATATCCTAAAATAGGGTTAAGAATACTAATAATTATTGATATTATTACAATCAATTTATACTTATAATCAAAACGTTGTTTCCCTTGCCATATAAAAAACGGAGTTTGAGATAATATTTGAATATACATACAAACAATAAGAAATGGGGACAATGTAGAAAATTTAGAGAATGGTTTAATAAATATTAAAGTTATTATAAAAAATGTTAGCGTTAGTGTTGTTGCAAGCCCCTGAAATGCAGCAATGTATTTATCTCTTTCAGCACCGTGTTTTACAAGAACAATATTAAGAACTCCGCCCCAAAGTGTAAGCGTACAAAAAATGCTTATAATTGTTTCCCATGAACTAAATAGTGAAACAACCCCATATTCACTAGGCGTTAAAATTCTTGAAAAAATAGGTAAGGTTATGAACGAAATGCCTCGCAACATTACATTGCTTACAACAAACCAGAAAGAGGCTTTTGTAGCAGGAGAGAAATTTCTGTATTTTTGTAAAAGTTTATTGTTTGTCATATTTTTTGAGCAAGCATAGTTGTAGAAATTCCCTCTGTATGTGGCAAGAATTCTACTTTTACGCCAACGGTTTTTAATTTTTCCTCAATTTCATTATACATAGAAGAATTTTGCCAATCACTTCCGTGGAACATAACATTATAATGCAGATTCTCCCATGCTTTAAATTTATCCATATCGTTCTGAGCTACTACAAAATCAACATAACGGATTGCCTTTATAATCTGAACACGCTCTTCAAAAGAAATTGTAGGCTTCTTATGCTTGTAGGAAAGGACATTTTCATCTGTACTTACGCCCACAATAAGTTTATCACATTTTTCTTTTGCATGTTTCAAAATATTCAAATGACCGATATGAAAGAGGTCAAACACACCTGTTGTATAACCTACTATACTATTGCCCCCCCCGTTACTATTTATAGTATCAATATCATTTAACTCTTTTTTGATAAATGCAGTAAGTTGCGTACTTGAAATACCGTCTGTATGTGGCAGATATACAATTTCCACTCCAAGAGGAGCAAACTCTTCTTCAAACTTTTTCCACTGTGAAGTTCCCTGCCAGTCAGAACCAACAAACATTTTATCAAAGTGCAGATGCTCCCATGCACCTTTTTTATTTTTATCAACTTGCGGGACAACCTTGTCCACATACCGAATTGATTTTACAATTTCAGCACGTTCATTAAACGGAATTACAGGTGTTTTATTTTTATCCTTTTGCACAAGTTCATCTGTACTTACACCTACAATCAAGTAGTCGCACATAGATTTTGCTTTTTGCAAAATATTAAAATGTCCGATATGAAACATATCAAACACGCCAGTGGTATAACCAATTATTTTTTTATCCATCGTTTTAATACCCTCTTTATTTTCTGCTTAAATGTTTTAGGCAAGAACCACATAAGCGGATGCATGGACTTTCCCAAAATAAATTTTACTCTTTTGCTCCTAAAGCCGAATGCCTTTGCAATCGCCTTGTCAAAACCTAGTTCTTCGATTTGTTTCCACACTGAATTAAAATTTTCTGGTTTTTCTGTAGGAGCTTTTAAAGTGTCATTTCCCGCAATAGCTTCAGAAACATCACGCTCAAAATAAGTAATTTTGTCTTTTACTGATTCAAAAAGCTGTGCTCCGTTACTATTATTCACGATAACAAGTGAAACACCCTTGCAGGGACTTTTTTCTTCAATATTTTTATCAAGTTCCCAAAAATCACCAAGAGTTATGTCTCCCACTCTGTTGGATTCTGCAAAAGAGCAGCTGTAACATATTGGCTGAAAAATTACATGCATCAAGAAAGCCCAGAAATATTCATCAAAGGAAAAGTTTTTTCTATAAAGAACTTTGGTTTTGTTCAGTACTGAAAAAAAATAATCAAATTCTCCGCCACGAAATTCAACATTTGTAATTTTCGCATTTTTCCCAACCTTTTTTTCTTGATGCTCTACAAAAAATTTAGGTGAAGCTCCTCCATGACATAAAATATCAATGCAAAAATATTTATCAACAGGGATTTTCTTTAACTCACAAAATTTTCTAAAAGTAAAAACTTCGCAAGGCACTCCAATAAAAAGACATTTTTTAGTTAAAATTCTTTCATAGATTTCTTTGTAAATCCCAGTTCTGTTTGCCTGCACGTATTTGCTTTTTGAGATTCTGTCAAGTTCTTCAACAGACTCAACGCAGATTCTTTTTATGGATTTTGAATCCTCATCATAGGCAGCGCCAACAACAAAGCCACCGCTTTTTATAAAACTTCTGGCTAATTCTGTAGCAAGCCCGCCGCTGGCACAGTTATAATGTGTTTCAAGATTATTAGACCAAGCTGCGTAACAAACTCTGTCTACATCCTTATTTTTGTACGCTGTTACATCTGAATTTGCTGGACACAATCTTGCGCAGGTATTACAGTCTATACATTTTTCTGCATCAATTACAGGTCTGTAAAATCCAGTCTCATAATTTATGCTAATTGCATTCTTTGGACAGACATACTCACAAAGAGAACAACCATAGCATTTTTCAGCACTGCAAACGGAGATCATTTTCAGATATTCTCCTCATTTGTCATTGCGTTATAATTTTCTATTGCCTTGTTATATTTCTGTTTGAAATCTTCTGTTGAAACATTTTTTATAAAATTCACAATTTCTTGGGAACTTTTACACAAAGGAAAGCCTAAATCTACAAGGCTTTGCGCAAAACATCTTCTTTTTGTAATATTCACTGGACAAAAAACAATACTTTTAAATCCTGCATCTACCATAGAAACAGAATGTTCCCCAAAAATGACATCAACATCTTTTAAATCTTGTTCTAATGAAGAACGGGAAAAGGTATGAGTTGAAGTACCATCTATAGGAATATTCGAAGAAACTTTTAGATTAGGAAGATTTAAAGATTCAAATTCCGCAATAACTCTATTAATAGAATTTACGCCCAGCATATCTGGAGTAATCCAATTTGGATGACAACGATAGATTATCTCAACATCAGGCAAAATTTTTGCAACATCTATAAACGCTTGTACAAGAAAATCGTCATCACTACGGTTCTTTTGTGCAGTCCAGTCTCCGCTCGCAGAAGTTGCAACTAGGATTTTCTTAACGATTTTTGGATAGTTCGGTTTCGGTAAATACAATTTCTTTCTGAACGGAAGCATTGAATAAGGTAATTTTTGATTTTTAAACAAAAGAGAGCCAAGTTTATCCCATACACAATAAGAAACATTGCGCGGTTTAAAATGATAAGTAAAATCAGAATAGTTTGAAGGCAGATAACCGTCCTGCACATAACGAACATCATATTCTTTTAAATCTGGAATTTTACACTTTGGATATTCATGCCAAGGAACAAGATATACAGCCTCATCTTTTTTATAGAATTTATTTGAGATATATTTTTTATATTCAGTCTCATTTCTCTCAAATTTTACTATTAGACGATAATCTATACGACTAAGTTTTCCAAGTATGATGTATTTCTTGCCATTTTCTTCATAAATATGAAATTCGTTTTCTGGAATAAGTGGAATATGAAATATTTTTCTCTTTAAAACGCCATAGACTGTAAAAAAAGGAAATAATGAAAGCAATTTTTGTTTCCATGATTTTTTTGAATTGTCGTAGAAAAAATCCCCTTTTAATTTTTTAAAACCATTTTTTGTCCAAATTTTGTCTATTATGCCCAAATCATTATTATTTGATAACAAAACTCCATTAAAATAAGATGAGCCTATTAATTCCTTTATTTTTAATATGAGAAATTCATTTTTATTTTTTCTTATACTATCAATATAAGGAATTAATTTTTTAATTCTTTTAGAATAAGCTCTCGAATCAATGTACGCCATTTCTTCATCTGATAAGAAATTTGCGAATACATAAAAACAAACATTTTCAAACTCATTATTAAAAGCTTTTTTCTCTGAATCAAAAAAAGCATTAGGTGAAATTATCAAAGTTTCATATTTAGTATTCAATGATTGAGAAACTGTGGAAAGAAAAGAAATATTAAAATTCTGAGTTAAAACAATTACATTTTTCATATTACCGACCATTCTGCTTATAAAAAAAATCAATTGTTTTGTTTACAACTTTTTCCAAATCATTTTTATCAATGTTGTAATATAACGGCAGTCTTACAAGCCTATCACTCTCTTGGGTAGTATATTTATCCTCTCCAGAAAATCGACCAAATTTTCTACCCGCAGGTGCGGAATGCAGAGGAACATAATGAAAAACACATAAAATATCATTTTCTTTCATAAATTGAATATATGACTGTCTTGTGTCCAAATCTTTACACTTCAAATAAAACATATGTGCATTATGCAAACATCCGTCTGGAATTGTCGGTAACTCTACAAGACCTTTTTTTTGCAAGTCAGAAAAAGACTCATGATAAGTATTCCACGTAGCCAAACGATTATCATTAATAACATCCGCTTTCTCAAGTTGAGCCCATAAATAAGCCGCATTTAGGTCACTTTGTAAATAACTATCTCCGAAATCCACCCAATTATATTTAGCAACCTGCCCACGATAAAACTGAGATCGATTCGTTCCTTTTTCTCGAAGTATTTCAGCCTTTTCAATATATTTTTCATTGTTAATTACTATGGCGCCACCTTCTCCCATACTGTAGTTCTTAGTTTCATGAAAAGAATAGCATCCAAAATCACCAATAGTTCCAAGATATTTTCCATTATATTTACTCATTACCCCTTGAGCAGCATCTTCAACTACCATAAGATTATGGCGTTTAGCAATATCCATTATTACATTCATATTGCAAGAAACTCCTGCATAATGAACAGGGCAAATTACTTTTGTTTTCTCTGTAATAGCTGCCTCAATTTTGGTTTCGTCAATATTCATTGTGTCAGGACGAATATCAACGAAAACTAGTTTTGCACCTGCAAGGACAAAAGAATTTGCAGTACTAGAAAATGTAAAACTGGGAAGAATTACTTCATCACCTGGTGTTATTCCACAAAGTAATGCAGCCATATCAAGAGCAGAAGAACCACTCGTTGTAAGCATTACTTTTTCAGCATTAAATTTATTTTCAAGCCACTCATTACAACGCTTGGTAAATGGACCATCTCCACAAATCTTATGATTTGCTACGGCCTGTTTCATATATTCAAATTCAGTTCCGATAAACGGAGGCACATTAAAATGTATCATCTTTAGTTTCTCCTTAATAACACTCTCTTAATTTTTCCCAAAACTGATTTACATAAAGACAAATATGCTTCCATCACTATCTGTTTTTTCGAAAAGAAAATCCCCATTGCATCATCAAAACCTTTCAGATTGTAAGAACAAGGTGATCTTAGAATACAAAAGTTTTTATAAAGATCACTAACAAATTTTCTATAATCCTTTTTTACAGATTTAAATGTTTTAGCCTTGATTGAATTGTCAATATACAAATTCAAGGCAATTGCAACCTCTTCAACCGCAAATGCCTTAAACAAATCATAAGAACCTTTATTAGCATGATTAGTTCTTATCTCTTTTGAAAAAGGATAGTTATCAACTATGTATTTATTCTTTTGCCTTTCAGAGAAGAGAATGCCTGAGTGTGGTGAAATTTTGTCATATTTTACATTTTTAGGAATTTTATCATAATCCTCTTTCCAAATACCGACACCCGTTGTCCAAGACACCAACTTACCTAATGTTTTTACAAAATCATCAAAATTAGACAATTTATAGATGTCCTTTTTTAGAGCACCACATGAAAAATATATTACAGGTTTTTCTAAAATGTTCTCTTTAATCATTTTTATAAGATGGTTTAAAGATCCATCTGTAAATACAGCACTGTGATTAACAAATTTTAAGTATTTTCCATCTGCAAGTTTTAAGGCTTCAAGTTGATTATCAAACATATATGCATTATTTTTTTGATACTTCAAATTATTATGTTTTTCTGCATATTCAGACATAAGCGTAAAAAACTCCGCATTGTTTCCGTTGTCCGTAACGACAACCTCAAAAAGCTCACTATCCACATTTTGGGAATAAATGCTGTCAAGAACCGGAAACACCCACTCAATCACGCCATTTGTCGGAATGCAGAGTGAAATTAAAGGCTGGCTCACTTCTTTACACCCATAATCTTCAAGTATTCATCATAGTCGCGGATATATTCCTTTCCATCATAGTGCGTGCTTGCAAGAGCAAGAAGAACTGAGTCCGGTGAAAAATCATACATGTCTTTCCAGACCATTTTGGGAAGATAAATTCCCTGCATCGGGCGGTTAAGCTCAACAACATGCTCGCCGATTCCGTCTGTAACACGCACCTTTGATTTCCCGGCAACATTGATAAGAACAAATTCGCTTTCCTTGTTCGCATGCTTTCCGCGGACAACCTCATTGTCAGAGCCATATATATAGAAGACTCTTTTTATTTCAAACGGAATGTCCTGCGCGCCTTCAACAACAACAAGTTTTCCGCGCTCATCACCCAAGTCCTTAAAATCAAGAAGCCTGCAAAGTTCCATAGTTTGTATTTCTCCAAAAATTTAAAGACACCTTCTCCATTGGCAAGCAGCCGTTATTTCAGACCTTGCCCTGCAATGGAACTGTTCACCACTTGACTTACGTGCTTCAACCAAACTCCGCGTCAAACAATGGCTGCCTTTAACTATATTATAATACGATGTATTATTTTAGGTTGTCAATATTCAAATTATGAACAATCGAAATTTTACTTTTTCTGAATTTCCTGATACGACAGGCTTAAAATCCGTTTTCCGTCCATAAGCGTAACTTCAAAATTTATGCGCTTATTAGACCTGTTCACATCCGTAATAAAGCCTTCCATTCCCTTGAACAATCCGTCTACAATTACAATCCTGTCGTTTACATCAAACTGGACATTTACAACAGGAATAACGCTTCCATATTTTAAAAATGAAGTTACAAGGTCAGTATCTTTTGCAGAAAGCGGTTTCATTCCATTATTATGGGGAAGAAAATCAATAAAACCTTCTTCATCCCTTACGCTCCGAGCCCGGGAAAGATTATTTGTTTCCCAGAAAACATAACCTGGAAGCAACGGATCAATATACTCCTTGCCGCTTTTTAACCTCATCTGCTTTCCAACACAATGAAGCCTGCCATTCTTCTCCTCTGGAAAAGAATCAAAGACAGCTTGTACTTTTTCTATAAATTTATTTTCAAAACCTGTTCTAACCCAAATGCAGTAAAAATTGCCCATTATCCAACTCTTCGCTTTTTCAATTCAATAAGAATAATAGCATATTTTTTTGATTAAGTCAGCGAGACAAATTGAATCTCCCAGGACAGCAAATGTCCAAGAGAATAAAGGGATTACACATTGTGCATTGCAAACTGGTCATTACTTAGCAGCGTTCCTATTGCCGTTCGTTTTGTTTTTACGTGCTGAAATCAAATTTAACACCTTTGTTCATAAGTTCATACGATTTTGCAGCTAATGTTATATACGAAAGCACACAGGGACTGTGTGTCGTCATCACAATTTTGTTTTCCTCATTAACATTTGCCGCTTCCAGTAAAAAAGCCAAATTTTTCATCTGCGATTCTGGAAACAGATTCTGCGCTGGTTCTTCCACAACATTTAGAAAAAATGAATTTGTATATTTATTCGCAACCGTTGTTATTTCGGCAAGATTTTCATTTGAAACGCTCTTTGAAATTCCAGATGTCATGAACCTTTCCAATTCTGACTTTGCAGCAAGATACGATGTTACCAATGCAGATGGAACAATTGACCATAATCCGCTGGAGGCACATACAAGAGGAACTGCTCTCCCAGATTTTTCTTCCAAAATAAAAGTTTCTCCGCTTGATTTATTTACAAGAGCCTTGTAACCAGAAAGCGGAAGGTTATCGAGTTCTTCAATATTCTTTACAACAGAAAGGACATTTCTTTCCGACGGTATATACATTATTTTAGGACGCTTGTATTTATTTCTTGAAACCTTCATTTCTTCTGCTAAAAAAGCATCTTTTTTAAACCAAAAATGACAGGCGTTTTCTGCATATTCCAATTCTGTTTTTTCAGTAAAATAATCTTCCAGAAGCTGATTTCTGCAAATTTCATAGAAATCCAAAGTTCCAAAAGAGGCTACATCATAATCACCACGAAAAAAAGGCCTTTTCAAGCCAACTGCATAAAGAGAATAATTTTGCGACGGTAGTTTTTCCAGTTCCCTGGCCACCAATAAAAAGAGTTAATTTACTAAAGTCTATAAAACCATCTTCTGAATCAAAACCTTCTCAAAATATTTAATCCGTAATTTCGCCATATTGTCTATACCATAAAAATTAAAATTACATTTTAAAATAAAACAGCAATTTCCATTTTTCCTTCATAAAAGCTCTAATTTAAACTACCTATTTATAAGCAGCAATAAATTTTTCTCTCACCATACCGATGGTGATTTTTTGATGACCGTTTGCGGACGTTTTTTGTTTACACATGATTTTTTTGTGGTATCTTAAAAGCGTAAACGCAAGGCAAAAGAAAAATAATAGGCAACAAAAAAATTGTGGTTATTTTTCAATCCGGCTTTGCAAAATTCTTGGAGGTCTATATGCAGTTGAAATTTTATTATTGCAGGCACTGCGGAAAAATCATCGCCATCGTAAAGGACTCTGGAATTCCAACAGTTTGCTGCGGAGAAGCAATGCAGGAACTTGTGCCAGGAACAACAGACGGCTCTTCGGAAAAGCACATTCCTGTAATTAAAGTTGAGGGAAACACAGTTTCTGTTACTGTAGGCTCAAAACTTCATCCGTCGGAAGCAGAGCATTACATCGAATGGATTTTGCTTCAAACCGACAAGGGAATCCAGCAAAAATGGCTTCGTCCAGGAAATTCTCCAAGCGTAGATTTTGCCGTTATGACCGGGGAGAGAGTTGAAGCCGCCTATGAATATTGCAACATCCACAGACTTTGGAAAGCGGAATACTAAATTTTACGGAGGATTTTTATGAACACAACTACAACTTTAACTTCAATGCTGAACACGCAGATTCAAAAAGAATTTGAGTCGGCTTATATTTATCTTGGGTTTGCGGCTTTTTTTGACATGAAAGGACTTGCAGGATTCGCTGAATGGTACAAGCAGCAGGCAAAAGAAGAGGAAGAACACGCAATGAAAATTTACGACTACTTGTGCAAAGTAAATCAGCCGGTGGAACTTATGCCAATCGGCGCGCCCAAGAACAAGCCTGAAACAATTTCTCAAGCTCTAAAACAAAGCCTTGAGCACGAGGAGTATGTAACAAATCTCATAACCACGCTTTACTTTCAAGCTGAAAAAGAAAAAAACTTGTTTGCAAAAAATTTCTTGAATTGGTTTATAAACGAACAGCTTGAAGAAGAGCAAAAGGCAAAAGAGCTTATAGACAAATACAAAATGTTCGGCTCAACACCAGAAGGCCTTTATGCGCTTGACAAAGAACTTGGCGGACGACAATAAAAAGATGCAGCATGGAAACTAAATCTGACGGAATATTTTTTCTGATGATTTTCTTCCCATGCGTTCTTTTTTAAATAAAGAGATTAGCTGCTCACGGGTAATATTTCCGTTGCGTTCACGCGCCGCCTTGAGTTTTCTGTACACGGTATTTTCGCTGAATCCTTCAACTTCTTTCTGGTAGATTTTTCCATCGCAAAGCTGTTCTAAGATTTTCACTTCATCTTCATAAAGCACAAGCCGCTTGCGTTCAAACTGATTTTCAAGAACAAAGAAAACGCTTCCAACAAACCAGATGCTGCGGACAATGTGAATCAGAAAATGAAACACACTCTCTCCGTTTATTGAAAACGCAACACATACTGCCGCAAAGTAAAGCGACATGGCAATATATTTTATCTTTGGCTTTATTATTATTACAATGCAAACAATAAACAGAGCCGTAAAATTATTGAACAAAAAAGTTTTTTCAAAAGCAATCATAAAAACAAGAATTGTTGAATAAGCAAGATAAAAATAAGAAAAACATTTCTGCTTGAAAAAAAACGCGGTTGGAATATAAAGAAAATTCATAAGGGCAACAATCCAAGTTCCTACGAAAAATCCCTCGCTAAAACCTTTCCATACATAAAGTGCGCAGAGAACCTCAGAGAGAACACTTGTAAACAAAACAAAATGATCATTCAGAAAATCAGCAAGAATTTTAGACTTCACAAGCCCTCCCCTGCAAAGCAAAACTGGCGAATAAAAAAAAAGCTTCTATATAACTGCTATATAAATAATAGCACTTTCCGCCAGAATTGCAATAGAACAAAGGGGCAATGTCGAAAACTTTATAATTTTTTTATCCGTTTCTCATGCTGAAATCTTTTATAAGCTGCTTAATTTCACTGCGTGCAGGCATTACTGAAAGCGAGCCTTTTTTTGTTGTTACAAGCGACGAAGCTGCATTTGCAAATACAAGCATTTTTTGCAGACGCTCCACAGAAAAAGATTCATATCCATTGCAAAGAATTTCGTGCAATATGCAAGCGCAGAATGTGTCACCTGCACCAGTCGTGTCGATTGTTTTTACATTTGAAAACGTTCCGGCTGTTTCATATAAAGAAATTTTTCCGTCAGAGTAAAATGCTTCACTTCCGTCCTTTCCTTTGGTAACTGTAATCAGCGGAATATTGAATTTTGAGCGGAGCCAATTTACGCCATCAAAAATAGATTTTTTGCCTGAAACAAATTCAAGTTCTTCCGCCGCAATCTTTAAGATTTCGCATTCTGAAAGTCCGAATAAAATTTTTTCTTTTGCCTGATTTTCATCTTCCCAAAGCGGAAGCCGCAGATTCGGGTCAAACGAACGGAGCACGCCGGATTTTTTTGCTATCTCAAGCGCAAACTTTGTGGCATCAAAGCAAATTTCATTTGTCATTGATAAAGTTCCAAAGTGAAATATTTTCGCATCAGAAATCAACTCTGGTTTTAATTCAGATTTTTCAAGCATCGAATCCGCGCCATGATTTCTATAGAACGAAAAACTTCTGTCACCGTCATTTGCAGTGTGAACAAAAGCAAGCGTTGTTTTGTATTTTTGTGAAAACACAAGATTTTCAATTCCGATTCCGAGGCTTGTAATTTTTGACTGGAGCATTTTTCCAAACATATCGTCTCCAACTTTTCCAACAAACGAAACCGAATGCCCGAGTTTTGCAAGCATCGCAAGAACATTGCACGGAGCACCTCCAGCGTTCGCTTCCATAAGCCAGTTTCCCTGCGCACTTATCCCGTTCTGAGTAAAATCCACAAGAAGCTCTCCCAACGCAACAACATCGTAATTTTTCATTTTGCAAATCTCCATAATTTAAATTTTAAAAATCTTGTATTCAGCGCGAATATTTTCCGAAACAGACATTTCAAGCACAGCGGAATTTTCAGAGCTAACAAAAGCATCTGGAATAAGAAAGAACGCATTTGTAAATGCCGACTCTCCGCCATTAACAAAAACTTCCATGGAGCAAGTATCAATTAAAATCCGCAAGGAAATCCTTTTTTCATGGGCTGATTTTTCATTTCTGAACGAAGACGGCGGAAATTTCATTTTGCGGAAATTTATTTTTCCGCCTCCTTCAACAGAATTTCTTCGGTCAAACCAAAGCGTTTGTTCTGCAAAGTCGCAAGTGAATTCTACGGAAAACTTTTTGCCGGCAACTTTTCTGCTTAACACAAGAGAAAATTTTTCATCTTGATTTTTGCAGTCAGCTGAATTTTCAAAAGCAGAAAAAAATTCAAGTTCAATGTCGCCATGGGAAAATCCATTTTTTATAAAACTAGAAGTTCCAGAGACAACACCGCATTCGCATTTCTTTCTATATAACAAAAGCTCGCGCACAGGATTCTGAAAAAGTTTTCCGTTTTTAAATTCAAGCTCTCGGGGAAAAGTCATCATTCCAGACCAAAGATAATTTTTAGGTGTAATGTACGATTCCCAATTTTGCATCCAGGCAATCATTATTCTTCGTCCGTCAGGAGTAAGGCAAGTTTGCGGTGCATAAAAATCAATTCCGCCGTCAATCTGCGCAAAATTAAGGGAATTTTCAGTCCGCATTTCACGCTCAAAAATAAATTCCGGCCGCTTAAGAAATCCTGTCATGTAGACGCTGTTGTTTCCATCGTGAAGCCCGTTCTCAAAATCAGCCTTCATTTCCTGCGGAGAAAAAATCACAACATCCTTTCCGTCTAATTTAAAAATGTCTGGACACTCCCACATTCCGCTTTTTCCGCTGCTCCTGTCAATTACAGAAACAAATTTCCAGTCAAGAAGATTTTCAGAACGGAAACAGACAAGAGAGCCTTTTCCGTCCGGCATTTTGAGGACACAAGCCATGTAAAATTTTCCGTCTTCGCGCCACAACTTTGAATCTCGGAAATCTCCTTTCTGAAATTCAAACGGAACGTTCGCCGCGCTAATCACAGGGTTCTGAAGAATTTTTTTGTAGCAAAGACCGTCGCCTTCCGCCAAGCATTGATTCTGTAAAGTTTCACCTTTTTTATTTTTTGAAACTCCAGTGTACGCAAGAATATGCCTGTCTTCAAATTCAATCGCCGTTCCTGAAAAGCATCCTTCGCAGTCAAAATCGGAATCGGGAGCAAGAGCAGGCTCAAGAATTTCCCAGCGCACAAAATCCGAAGTGCAAAGATGTCCCCAGTGCATCGGTCCCCACTGCGTTGAATACGGATGATACTGAAAAAACAAGTGGCACTTTCCGCCGAAAAACGAAAAGCCGTTCGGATCATTGCACCATCCCGCAGGTGAAAACGCATGAAAAACTGGTAGCAGAAAATTCTGCGGTTGCGATTGTAAACTTTCTTGAATTTCATTTTGTCTTTTTGCGGCAGCTTCAAGTGTATAATTCTGCATGGGGCAGCTCCTGTAAAAGAGAGTTGTAAATTAAATTTAATGACATTATTCCTACTGAACAAGATTCCCGCGTCAAGCATGAAAATGACAGTTAAGATAAATATTATTATAACATCGTTCAGAAAAAATTTTCTATAAATTGTATGGCAGATGAAAATTGAAAACGTCCGGTTCCCCACAACGAATCATGAAAGAACCGGGCGAAAATTGAGGTTCCTACAACGTTGTTATTCTTTTATTTTTACAGCGCTGCTGACGGACTCCAAAAATTCCTTGCGGGTAACGCTTGCAGAAATGTAGTTTGTTTTTATTACAACTTTGTATTCTTTAGAAGAATCCAAAGTTTGCGGCACAAAGAAATTCAGTTCTGCAGGCTTGTTGCGGAATACTTTTGAATCGTCAATTCTTGTCCAAGTGGAAGAATCTTCCAATTTTTCATCTGAGCTAATAGCCGCAAAATAGATTCCGCTTTCTTCGCTACCAAGCTTAAGGTTTGCGCCGGTTATTTTTGCCGGTGCACCTAACGAAAGAACATTCTCTTCTTCAGTGCTGATGTCTGCCACAGAATCAATTTCAGGAGACTTGTCGTTGTAGACGATTTTGTCAATGCTAAGATTCTGCAAAGAAGAGCTTGTAAGTTTTGTAGGAGAAAACCTTACCTTGAACTTTCCATTTTGCGGAACTTCAGTTTTTGACTTTGCAGAAACTTCCATTGCAATGTACATAGTTCCAAGGTCAAGAATGTTCACGGCTTTTCCCTGTTCAAGAAATTTTAAGATTTTCTTCTGCAGAAGAATTGCGCAGTACTGCAGAATGAACGGGTCAATTCCTTTGTTTTCTTCCGCAATCTCTGAAAGAATGTTCCTGAAGCTTGCCTTATTGCGCGTTACAGTAGCGTAATAAGTTCCGTCTTTTTTCAATTTGTTTTCTTTTAATGTTATGCTCACCAAGGATGAGCTGTTTTCTAATGTAGAAATATTTTCCATTTATATATCCTTCTTCAACTTATGGCGTGAAGAGCCTTTTGATTTTTTTGCCATGCGGCAATGTTTTAGCCGGCAATTTTAACAATCTAATTTTACCGGCACGCTGTTCTGGCTCTTGCAAAAAGACAGAATAAAAAGTAGGATATACAAAGTTACTTTTTTAGTTAGGCATATCCTGACTTAATATTGCAAAGCTTGAATCTATTGGCGTAGGTTCAAGTTTTTTTTTGCAAGAGCACCGGCAATTCCATTGTGCATCCGCTTCCTCCTTAAAAAACAATATTTCTTTTTCATTTTAGACCGCCTCCAGGAAGTTCTTATTTAAGGCAGGACTTTTTGCATTTTCTTCCTTTAGCAAATTCAGGAACTGTTTTCCTACATTCTTTATCAGAATGCAAAGAAGCGAAAGAACTGGCTTTAGCACATACTCGTCCAGAACCTCCTCCTGTGTTCTGCCCTTTGTGATTTCTTCCGGAGAGAACAAAAGCCGCATTATCGAATCAGTCTGAAACTCATGCTCCTGAATCTGTTCAGCCTTTATTTTTGAAAGCTCCTTTTTGAATTCCGCGCACTCAAAAATTCTAATGAATCTCAAGATAATCGACTGGATACAGTGCACTACCTCATGCGCAACCGTAATCACATCGATATAGCTTCCATTCTGCGCGCCTTCGTAGACATCGCTTCTGATGACAATCACATTCTGAGCCACATTGTAAAAAGCCGCAACATCTTTTCCGTGCTTCCAGGAAGCCTGCGGCTCAATAAGATAATTGAAAGTCCTGTCAAAACGGGGAATTATGTTTTCCATTACAAAAAGCGGGTCAAACTTCTGGTTCGTAGTAGCCGTGCAAAGCAAGTGACTCCAGAACGAAGCTATTTTAATCTCGTCTTCAGAAAGAACTAAAGTTTCTGAATATTTTACGTCTTTTAAATGTGTTTCATACTGCACCACTTCCATTTTTCTCTCCCGAAGATTCCGCCTGAAACTTTTCAAGCATTTCTTTCATCATTTTTACCTGCTTTTCTGTAAGCTTTGAAAAATCCTTGGCAAACATTACAGCGGTTTCAAGATATTCACTTGAATCTTTCTGCTCACCAAGAGGAACATTCACACTACCCTTTGACTGAGCCTGTGCTTCTTCAAGTTCCTGTTTTTCCACCTCTGAAAGATCGTATTTCTCTGCAATTTTTTCAACAAAAGAGTCCGGAATTTCACGCAGACCGTTTTCAATTGAAGAAAGGTAAGACGCGCTTACGTCAAGCCGCTTTGCCATATCTCCAAGAATTTCCGAAGAATCAATTCTTCTTTTTCTCAAAATTTTTCCAAATGCCGTTACTCCCATAAATGTACCTCTCGTCTTAAGGCTTAAAAGAATCTTTTTAGATTCTTATGTTTTAGCATCTAAGTGAAATATATACAACTTTTATAAATAAATCAAGCAATTTACAAAATATTTTTCACAAATTTGTAAATATTATTAAAAAAAGAAACCTTTTTAACTATAGACAAACTGTACAGCAGCTACAGACTGACTGTATAGCAAGCCCAGACAAACTGTATAAGCGGCACAGACAAACTGGGGCGGCTATACAGTATGATTGGGGCATAAGCACAATCCGGCTAGGACGCTTATACAGTTTGTCTGGAAAACATGTACAGACAGAATGGGAAGTGGAAATCGGTCATAAAAAATAATAAGCCCTACTTTAAACCAACAGTATCTTCAAAGCAATTCTTAAAGATTGAAAACTTGTCATTTTCATCGAGTGAAAAATAATTTCTGAATCCAAGTTCTGCATTATATCTTTTTATTACAGAGCGAAACATTTCTCTTTCATTTTTTATAAGAATATTTCTGGAAAGCTGCGCAAACCATTTTGAAATTTCAAAAATATGCTCTGGCAATCCTCTGCTTCCAGAACGTTCATACAATTCTGCAATCTCAGCATCATTTAGTTTAGAGTAAGTTCTTAAAGATTCTTCTGAATCAGAAAAAAGATAATATCTCCACCATTGTGTCCCAAGATAATTTCTTCTTTCTGAGTAAAAATGCTCTTTTGAATTTCCCCAACGCCAAAACACGACATCAGGCAATAATTGCAAATTTAAAAACTGCCACATAGGAAGTGTTGCAGCAACAGAAGGTGTAATTTTCATTTTTTCATAAATTAAGCTTCCAAGCTCTTTATCAAATTTCAGTTTTAAGGAGTTGCCAACATTATGATTAATATCACCAAAACCATATTTTCTAGCAAGAGTAATTGTATCTTGTCGCAATGAATCAAGTTCCTCATACAAAACCATATCTCCAACACCAGGAGGAACAAGTTTATTTTCACTCAATGGTTCAAAAACAAATCGTCTGCTTTCTAATTTTTCATATATTTTTTCTGGCTCATCATCAATTACTGGATAAACTCTGATTATATCTTCATCATTCATTTTATTCATCTCCAAAAACATATTCCTGAATTGCCGTATACAGAGAATTTCTTTGTTCTTCACCTTGATTTATCATTTCCTTTAAGGAAGCCAAATCTTTTTCTGGAAAGTACCTGTCTTTTACTTCATTTAAAATCTTTGAATAAACAGCACGTAAAGTAAAAGCATTCTCCTCAAATGATTCTGAAAGTTCATCAAGTCCGTGTTTCTTATCAAGAGCATCAAAAATAATAGTTCTATATACGTCAAACATAATCATTTTCAACAGATAATTTGCAGCAGCATCATTCTCTAAATCTGAATTTATCTTTTTGAAAAGCGGATGCTCTATATTAAAAAATAAAGTATATGCAGCATTAAAATTACTGTCCAAATCAATATATTTTTTGCGGAGATAATACAAGGCATTTCTTGCAATTCCAGAGCGTTCTTTAAAGTAGATAGCTTTTACAGGAAAAAGGGCTTGCCCTCCTTCAAGATACAAGATTTCAGAAGTCTTAAATATAACAGCTCCTTTTTCTGTTGCAAATTCTGACTTTTCCACAAATTTATCCTCAGAAGAAATTGCCAAAACCAAAGAAATTTCTGTGTCGCCAGCAATTTTAGTTCCTGGAACAATGCAAAAAAAATTATATTCTTTTACGTTTTCGTTTCTTTTATTTTCATATTTTTGAACAAATGCGCAGCCTTGCAGTGAAGTTCCGTTTCGTCCAGACAAAGAATTCCAAACTATATAAAATGAAGCTTCTGCATTTTCAGAAATAAAAGAATCAAGTTCTTTTGCTGAAACATATAGATTACAGTTTATTTGCAAATCCGCGTTTTTTTTCCAGGATTTTATTTCGTGTGACGCAGGTATTGGACGCCCGTAAATCTGCCATTCAGCCTGAATTATTCCAGATTCCAGAGAAACAGTTTTATAAGTATATATTTTATTGTGCATCAACTTCCTCCCAGTCAATTTTTAAATCAAACGAACAGTCTTTCTGGCATTTTATCTTAAAATAACAAATTTCTGGGAGCTTAAATATCTTTGGAAGCCTTGCATCTGTCATAGAAATCGTGCCATCTTTATCTTTTTTATATGTTCCGGAAAACTTTAGGTAACTTCCATTGTCCTCAAAACTGTCTCCAGCATCTAAAGTTTCTATTTTGGAAACTATATTACTTATCTTGACAGTCTTATCCTTTAAAACATTTATTTTGTATTGAACATAAATATATTTTTCGTTTGTTTTTGAATCGATTTTAATATATGAATTTCCAGTTTTAGCAATTGATGATTTTTTATTTGATGCCTTTGCTTCTATTTGAACAGCAGGCTTCAAAGTTTTCTTTGCTCCGCCAACGGGCAATTTATATGGAAGAAGTTTTGCTCCTAAAGTGCGTTGAATCATAACTGAAATATTTGCCGCAGAATCATCAATTTCTTCAAAAAGACAATTCGACCTTACAAGCTGATCAATTTTATTTTCAACAGTTTTCAAATAATTGTGAGGAAACATATCATTTTTATGTTCCCAACGAGTATGTGTTTGGTTTTCTATTCCACGAAAATACCGATCTATTTCGCCTTCGGTTTCTCCATTAGAAAAAGACTTCGTGTCACAGGCAAAAACTCCAAAACACGTTTCATTAAGGTTCTCTGGTCCGACGGTATACTTTCCATAATAAACAATATTTCCAATTCCTCTCATGAAAGCAACAAGTGGCTGTGAAGTCTTTAAAACTGGTATCAATTCTTCATATTTAGATTTTTTTGGCGCAGTCTTTTCAATGCATGCAATTCCAAGCTTTACGCTAGGCCGTTCCTGAGAAATTTCAATTCCGCTTTTTCCATCAGCTTTTATCTCTTTCTTTTTTATTGCGTTAAGTCTTTTATAGGCATTTATAAAATATTTGTAAGGATATACTTCATATGGATTATCAAGCTCTATCTTTTCATTTTTATAGGCAATATCAAAAATAACTTTTTTCGCAATTATTTTGTTCCAGTACCAATGAACTAAATACTGAGGAATGTCGTATCTGAATATATCATCGATTGTTTTTTCGTTACCATTTTCGTATTGAGGAAAAAGCCGAGGACGGGAATTTAAAATAAGAATTTTTGTTCCTGTCTGCATTTCGTCAAACACAATAATGCCGATTGCTTCAGCAATCTCATCTGCAAGTTTTCCTAAAATTGGAGACGCATAAACTCCGCTTTCATTATCACTTTGTTTTTTTTCTCCCCACCAGCATCTATTATCTATTCTTTCATCCATCGAAACAGCAATAAGCCTGGACTGATAATTCGAGGTGCTTTCAGATTTTATTCTTGTATAAATTATTATTGTTCTGGCTTGAGAATATAAAAAGAACGCCGCTTTTCCAAACCCGTACGAGCCTCCGTCATTTGAATCAAGCGATTTGTCATTTCCTGTAAAATAGACAAAATTTGCAAAATTCTGATTTTCCTTTTTCTCTGTAATTCCAGGAAAACCTATTAGACCAGTAGTATTAATATCGCTTATCTCAATATTTAGAGAAGATGTTTTTATATATTTCTGTACATTTTTGGCATAGTACGAATCTGAATTTTCTGAATTAAACAGCTTTTGTATGAAAACCATTTGGTCTGAAGAGAAATTGAAAGCCCGAATTGAAAAATTCAGGGGCAAATATTTAGATACTGGCTTTCCTGTTTTTTCATCAAATTTTCTTTCTTTTAATCGGCTATCAAAAGAATTTTGAACTGCTTCTCTTAATAAGATTTCTGTATCAGTCAAAGAAGAACCGTTTAAAGTCTTGGATGCTCCACTTGCGTTTATAGTTCCCATTCCTCGTCTGAACGGCACTTCATCAAACTTAAAATCAATCATGCTCCACTCCATCTAACGAAATTGTCATATATGAATTTAATTCAATATTCTTGTCTTTTGGAAAAACAAGCGTTATACCGACAACATCTTCCGCCGCATCCAATGGCAGTCTGCCAGTTTGATTTGATTTTGGCTTACTGTCTTTATCAATTGGGTATATGAGCAAAAGTCCAGGCTCTGCGATTCCTTTTTCTTCAAAATATTTATGGCGCTGAAGAAACATTTTTAAAGGTCTGAATTCATCTTTTTCAGAATCAGGAATATCTGTATCAACAAGCATATTCTGCGGTTGACCCAAAACTTTTATGTTTGCTATTGAATCATTCTTGCTTTTCGGATCCAGACGGCTACGGTTAACAAGATGAACTTTTAGCTTTGAACAAATCTGGTATTCCCGGCCTTTTTTGTTTTGAATTATTGCGACATTCCAGTTTTGCAAAAATTTTTTAGAATTGATTTTTTCGAAATATTTCAAGATTAAATTTTTTCGGCAAGCATTGTTGGACTCACAAATTTTATAGTTTTCAATAAACTGCCAGATTTTAGAAATTGGAATATTCTGATAAATAACACTTCCATTTTTTTCTAATGGATTTTGAGCTATTCCATCAAGAAATTCTCTTGTGGCAATCTGATTATGCAAAAGCCATTCTTTATTTGTACGCTCAAAGAATAATGTCGATGGTCTTTGTCCTGCATAATTTATGCCAGTAATTTTTGCATTCTGCATTGCCAATTTTCTTGTGATTTGAAGAAGAGGAAGAACTCGTATTCTGGGAGCTATCTCAGCAGGAGTAAGACCGTTTCCATAATCTGTGAACTGTTCCTGTAATTCGTCTTCCACATCTGCAAGTAAGGAAAAATTTTTTGCTATCCGTTCTGTTGTCCAGATTCTTGGCAAATCTTCATAGCCAATTCTATATCCAAACCAGCGCCCCATTTGCAGCAATGTGTCATATAATTTTGATGTTCTGTAAAAATAGCTTACAATAAGTCCTTCAAGGGTAAGACCACGAGAAAGAGTATTTCCGCCAATTACAATATAAACCTTGCTTTCATCATCAGGATAATGAAGCCTCTCTTCCAAAGGTACATAACTATTGTCAACTACGGTTTCGATTTTATCTGCGACTTCTAAAATAAAGTCTTTCAGCCGGTTAAAATCAGGAATCTTGTATTTTTCTTTATCTTCTTCGGAATAATTAAAAAGCTGTTTTATAATTTCAAATGGAACTCTGTCTTTTTCAGAATTCCAAACTTTCTCCATATAACTAAAAAACTCAGATGGATTTTGTTTTATATTCTCTATAAAAAGCTCAACAGATTTGTTTACGACAGCATGCGTGGAAATTTTTAAATCCACATGGATAAGCATTGAAGAGTGCTTGTTGCTGAAACCACGATAGTATTTGCATGCTGTGGCTAAAATAAAGTAAAATATTGCATTCTTTAATGATTCAGGAACATCTGCATAGTCATTAGACTTTGGATTTATCTCTTCTGTTTCTACAAAATTCACAACATCAAGCAATGACTCGGGATTATCAGGATTATCATTTGACGAGCCAAATAATTTTCGCGCGCTATAATATTTAGAGCTTATAGTCAAAGGATAAATAAAGTCTTCTGGATACAGGCTGTCTTTTCCAGGCTTTTCATTAAGGACATTAGCAAATGGAGTTGCCGTAAATCCTACATAACAATACTTTTCAAAAATATTTAATATGTCTGTAATCAACGAATTGATAGAGCTTCTTTTTCCTGTTGCCAAACCATCATTATCAAACTGCCTTGCAACATTCATGGAAGCATTGTCACATTCGTCATCAATAACAAGAACTGTTTTATTTTTCCAAAATATCTCACTATTTATATTCTGTAAATAATCTTTTAGACGACAAAGAACATGCGGATTCTTTTTAAATACTCCAAGAACAGGATTATTTCCATTTATTTTTCCTTCTATACAGACATCATCTTTTCCCAATTTGTCAGAATTGTCCGTAAGCAAGTCCCAACCGCCCATTTTATCAATTCCTAAATCCTTTCTAAAACGACTTTGAGTCTGATTTCTTAAAGAATTAGTTATTCCTGAAAAAACAATGAAAAGTCTACATCCACAAGACGCATACATTGAAATAATTGAAGACATTTGGGCGGTTTTTCCAGACTGAACGTGTCCGTAAACCAACCCTTTTCTTGTTGCCTCTTCTTTTGAAGTATCAAATTTCCGCGGATTTGAAAGCTGATTTATAATTTCAATTGACTGCTGCTTATTTATTACGAGACGATTTTTATCCCATTTTTCAGATTCCATCTGCTGTTCAAAATGGCTCCAGTATCTTGGCTCATAAAGTTCATCAAAAGAAAACCAGCGTTCGTGTTTTGCTGAAATTCCATGAAAATCAGTTTTTAATTCAATTATTCTTCTTGCCTCTGAAATCCATTTTTCTTTTAAGTTTATAAAATCTTCAGGATGATTTTCCTTAAATTCTCTAGAGTTATCCAAAACAATGAGTAAGCTTTTGTCAATAGATTCCCAAGATTCTTCAGGGCGTCTTAATTTCCATGCAACTATTTCTTGAATTAAATTTTCTTCTTGTTGTCTTTCAAAATCATTCATTTTCATTTCGTCTCCGGACATCTATTTTGAAATTTTCTGAATCGATTTTTGTAATAATCACGATGTCAAAGCCAAAGCGATTGAGCTTTTCCATTGTCAGAAGCTCGCCTTCTTTCAGGTGAAGAACATCACGCAAAAGCCATTTTCCTAATTCTTTATTCGGATTTGACATCAAGGCTTTTCCGCCGTCCTGGCAGATTTTTGCAGACATTGAAGAACCGTTTGGAAGATGAAGGGTAAATGAAGTATCACGCGGAGGGAAAAAAGCTGGAAAATCATGGTGAACAGAAAGAGGAATTGGAATATAAACCTCATTTGCGTCTCTAGCCCTGCCACCTGCGTTCCATTGGTTCAGGCCAGATTTTAAGGGAACTTCTTTTAGTCTTTCCGAATAAAGTGGCAGATATACATAGTCAATCCCAAAACTTAATTGCTTTTTGGAGCTTGCAACTTGCTCGTGGATTACTTTATGAATATTGTAAATATCTGTGTATTTGCCTTCGTAATCCTCTGTGTCAATAAGTTTCCGAAGAAGCTCATAAGGATCTTGAATAATAGAAACTGAAATTTCTTGTTTCTCTTTGGAATCTTCAGGAACTTCAAAATGCTTGAATAATGTGCTTTTTGAATAATTGAAATTATAGAACTCTTTTCCGTCATCAAATTGAAGCGATTTTTCTGTATCTTTTATTACATGAATTTTTTCTGTATTCAAAAGAGGATATGAAGAGTTAAAAACTGTAAGTCCATTCTCAACCCGGCCGATAATGTGATAGAAGCCATCTGAAATGCCATAAAGCCGCTGGCCCAACATCATTCTTTCATTGCGTGCGACTGCAAGCTGATAGGCTAAATCATAGCCTTTATATTTTTTCAATTCTGAACTTATTGAATTGAATTCCGCGACTTTTTCAGTGCTTGCATTATTTGTCAAAGTAAATGTTTTTATTCCAACTCCAAACGAGCCAGTTTTTGCATCATAAGCTGTATCTGAACGCGACAGATTTTCCGCTTTATAATATTTACAGAAAAGATTTTCTGTAACTCTGTAATGCAAGAACGGAATTGAACTGTCGCTAAAAAGGTTTGAAAGGCGAGCCATGAGTTCGAGCAAAGAAAAATATTCCTTGTTTTGTTTCCATTCATTCACAAAACTCATCTCTCATTCTCCCGCACAAATTGAATTACGTTTCTTGCTACGCGTTCTATCAGCGGTTCTGTTACGCTGTTTCCTGACTGCTTGTATTTTTTGCTTTGTGCAATTGTGTTCGGAAATCTAAAAGAATTTTTAATATTGACAGGAAAGCCTTGAAAACCTAAACATTCTTCCGGCGTCAACTTTCTTATTCCTTTTGAAGTGCGGACAATCGGAACATTATGTCCACCCTCGCCCATATTTGCTGTCAAAGTCGGGCATACTCCGCTTTTATTCTCGCGGATATAAACTCTTCTCCACTGATAAACTGTGTCCGGATTTACTATCACGTCTTTCATCCTGTCGTAATAGATATGATTTTCTTTATAGAAAAAATTTTCTGATTCAACAGAATCATCAATCACATCATGAATGTCTTTTGTAAGTTCAATTTTTTCTGGAAAAGGAAAATTAAACTGTCCATTGTGAAATTTTTCTTGCGGAATCTCAACTTGATTCGGATCAAAGCCGACTATAAAAATTCGCTCCCGGTTCTGAGGAACATTCGCATATTCGCACGGATTCATGATCTTTGAGCCAACAATGTATCCAAGCCGATTTTGCAGAACATCCATAATCTTTGCAAAAGTCCGCCCTTCGTCATGCGATTTCAAGTTTTTTACATTTTCAAGATAAAATGCTTTTGGGCGATGCTTTTCCAAAATATCCGCGACATCAAAAAACAGCGTTCCGCGGACATCGGCAAATCCTTTCTGATAACCGGCAATCGAAAAAGCCTGACACGGAAATCCAGCGCACAGGACATCAAATTTTTCAGGAATAAAATCTTTAGTTTCCGGCTTTGTAATATCGCCGAACGGAACTTCTCCGTAATTTTCAAAATAAGTCTGCTTTGCGGCATCGTCCCACTCGGAAGAAAAAACGCACTGACCGCCACAGGACTGCATCGCAAGCCGGAATCCGCCTATGCCGGCAAACAAATCAATAAAAGTAAACGATGGATTTTTTGGTGTACCAAACGGAACATCAAGTTTTGCATTGAAATCATCTGTTTCTGGAAACTTTGAAACATCAAGTCCGTTTTGCTCAAGAATCTTACGATATTTTTCGCCAGCAATAGAATCTTGAAGCTGAATATAATGACTTGCAAGCGCATAATTTTCATCAAAAATTTTTCCGTCTGTAAATTCATCTAAAACTGTATAATTTGCCGTAGATTTTCTTGGGGTTTTAGGGGCGTTGCCCCTAGGCGAAGGGGAAGCAAAAGACTGCCCGGCAGGCTGAAGCGAGGGGAAGACCTTCCCCTTTGTATCCTTTAAACGGACGTTTTACATATCACTTTTCTCTATTTGCGGTGTCCATAACGGATGATTTTTTTTGACAAGTCAGAATAGTTTTTACATAAAAAACTTGACAAACAGAATAAAAAATGTAAATTTTAAGTATAGATAACTTATATTGACTTATTTTGAGGTAATTTTATGATGAATGTAAGCGTAAGAATGGATAACACAACAAAGAAGGAGTTTGAAAAATTCTGCAAGGACGTTGGGCTTTCAATTTCCGGAGCATTCAATCTGTTCGCAAAAAAAGTAATCCGAGAGCATCGCATTCCGTTTGAAATTTCTTCCGAAGACCCGTTTTACAGCGAGGAGAACCAGAAACGGCTTGAACTTTCAATTCAGCACGCAAAAGAAGGAAAACTTACAGAACACGAACTTATTGAGGTTTAAAATATGAAAAAAGCATGGACAGACGAGGCTTGGGAAGACTATTTGACGCTCCAAAACGACAAAAAACTTCTCAAGAAAGCAAACGCGCTTCTAAAAGACATTGAACGTGGCGGATATGACGGAATCGGAAAGCCCGAACCGTTAAAAGGAAATCTTTCAGGCTATTACAGCCGCCGCATTGACGACTACAACAGAATTGTCTATAAAATAGAAAACAACATCATCGAAATCGTTCAGTGCGGAACACATTATCACGACTAAAAAAATCTTGCACACTCCTTAAAATTTTAAGTATATTCAAATAATGACGTACGGATACATTCGCGTAAGCACGGACAGGCAGACTGTAGAAAACCAGCGGTTCGAGATTCAGGAATTTGCAAAACGGAACTCAATTTCTGTAGAAACTTGGATTGAAGAGACAGCGAGCGGAACGATTACGCCGGAACACCGCGAGCTTGGAAAACTTCTTGAAAAAATCCAAAAAGGCGATCTCATAATCTGCTCCGAACTTTCGCGGCTCGGAAGAAGCCTTTTTATGATAATGTCGATTTTGAACAAACTTATGGAAAAAGGCGCGTGCGTCTGGACAATCAAAGACGGCTACAGGCTTGGCGACGACATCCAGTCAAAAGTTCTGGCCTTCGCCTTCGGCCTTTCCGCAGAAATCGAACGAAACCTTATCAGCCAGCGCACAAAAGAAGCCCTTGAACGAAAAAAAGCGGAAGGCCAAAAACTCGGCCGTCCGCTCGGAACAGAAAACGCCTCCTCAAAACTCGACGGCGCAGAACTCGGCACAACAATAATGCTTCTTCAAGGCATCTCCATAAACCGGATTGCAAATCTTTACGGCGTCCACCGAAAAACCGTCCAAAAATTCATTTCAAAAAGACGCTTGGATTCATCAGAAAATATAACAATAACACTTCAGCTCCTTGGCTAAAATTTTTCCGGGCGGCTTTCCACACTTCGCTAACGGATTTGTTTTTATGCGAGTTTTTGTAAGAAAACTCGTAAGCAAACCGTAGGTTTGCGAGTGTTCCAATCCTTGCCGCATCTGAACCGGGTTTCATGATATTGCTTCACGATTTTGACGCAAGGACATTTTCTTGTTATAATTCAGTTTTGAGAAAAATATGAATACAATGCAAACATCACAAAAAAACGAAGAAAATATCAGCACAAAAAACGTCCGTTTTTTGGAGCACTTTTTCAGCACAAAATAAAGGTTTCGGCGGTATTATGGAAGAATCTTTCCTTATAACAAACGGACCTGTCCGCAGTTTTTACAATAAGCTTATTGAAAATCTTAACAGTTGCGCTGCTCCGCAACAGAAGAAAATTATTCATCAGGATTTTTCAAGACATCACAGCCAATAACTGTTGATAGTAATAATACTTGCAGGCATTCCAATAATCTGAATATCAAACTTTAGGCTTGATTCGACTTTTGTTGATGCATTATGAATTCTGAAGCTGAACTGCCAGCCGTTATCAAGGTACATTTCCAATGTATTTGAAGAACCTGTTTTAAAATCAAAGGCTACAATTTTTGTAGGCAAAGTTGAAATCGGAACAATCTTTTTAGGCTTTTGCTTTTTTGCAGGTTTATTTAAAGTTCCGTGCATATTATACGTCTGCAATTGCGTCATCTGCTGGCTGTCAACACTTATCACTTTATAAAAATCATATTCGCCCAACAGATATTCGACGAGTTTTCTAGGAAGATTTTTATCTTTTAAATAAGCATTCTTTATTTCCGCTTCAAACGCATTCAAAAGAGGAACGTAAACTTTGCTATCTTTCTCTTCCATTTCTCTCCATAACATTCCAGATTTCTTACATTCGTCAAGATAATCAAAAATCGGATTTACAGCCTGCCAATATTCATCTGAACATTTATCCTTGTACCATTTCTGTCCAAAATCAATAGTCCTGCTTAATCTGCTGTGTTTTACTGCAAAATGGTTGTGTTTAATGCTAAGTCCGATTTCCCATTTTATACCGCTTCGGATAATCAGAATATCTCTGACATCGCCAGCCTCACCTTTAGAATCAGGTTGAATTAATAAAGTTAAAGTATCGTTATCTTTTTCTGCTATCAAAGGTTCAAAATCAAATAATGCAATTACAGCAGTTTGCGCACTCAGTTTTAGAATATTCTGCAATTCACCATCAATAAGATTCCATGCTTTTTCCGCAGCAAAAAATGATGAATTTTCTTCAATTTCTACAGAACGAATCTTTTTAATTTCCTCTGCCAAAGTTTTTAGGCAAATGAACTCGTATGCACGACCTCTGTTATTGCTTTCTTCACTCATTGTTTATTTCTCCTAATTATTTTTTATTTTATTGCTTTATCAACTTTGGCATTCCGCAATGCCAATTTATTCTAAATTGCTCTATATTATTTTGTAATGAAAATTTTAATATAGGACTAAATCTTTCCCCTAAAATAACGGCTTTAATGCTTGTTCCAAAATCAATAAACTTATCTGTTTTGGGAGAATCTAAATTATCGTCTATTAAAACAAATCTATATTCATTTTCATCTCTAAAATCTTCGGATTTCTGAAATAAATACTTTGTCCGCTCATCATCTAAATAAAAATGCAAAAAATTACTATCATGATTTTTTACATTTAACTCATCGGTCATTGCAGTTTCTAGTTCATTAAGATAATTTGTATATGTAATTTTTTGAGGTTCAAGAATTTTTATATGATTATTAGCTAACTTCTTAAATTCATCATTAAACTCTGATTTATTAAAAACAAAACAGACACCTCTATGATTATCTGCATATTGCGCCCACATACGGCTTCTTGCCCAGCCTTTAAAAGTTAAATTACTTGAATAGTTCTGCAAATTTTCATTATTCCATTCACCTTTACAATAAAAGTCTTTACAAAAACAAATAAGTCTAATTTTATTTTCTCTTTCTTGCAGAGAAGCCATAAGTTCTCTCATAGCTTTCTTCATAATATCTGTTTTTACATCTCCGAATCCAAAACAATCAGGTCTACAGAATTCTAAAGGGTCATTCATATTTACCAAATTGCTTAACCTTAATTTGTTTGAACTTAAAATGTTGCAAGCAGATTCCAATGATGTGTAATGAAACAATAATTTATCAGAACCTTCATAGCTATTTTCAAGTATATCTATCAAAGATTTTTTTTGTTCCAAATTATAAATCTCTCCAATTTGCTATGCGGATATAACCGTTTTTTCTAATGAACAATCTTCTTCCAGCGTCCTTTTTATTGCAGTTGCAATTTCAAAGGCAAGGTTTACCGGCACTGCGTTTCCAATCATCTTGTATGCATCGTCAACATTTTCATAGATAAACTGAAATGTGTCTGGAAATCCCTGAACCCTAGCGACTTCGCGGACTGTCATTCTGCGGTAGAGATTTTCTTTCTCTTTCACAAACTCGCATTTATTCAGACCGACTTTCTGCATTTTCGGAGCCTGCGGATGCAGCTGGCACTGACGACCGCTCGCCTGAACTGTAAAGGCCTGCTCGTCCCAAGATTTTACACGGTTTCGGCTCATAAAAATCGGTGAGTATGCTCCTGTAAAATATTCGTTATTGTTTATGGCATCTGGATTCTTGTGATTTTTAGGCAAGGCAGGAACAGCAGTATCTTTCAAATCCCAGATAATATCTTTTAGACTGATTTTTTTGTCATCGTCTTCTGTTGAGCCTTTTGGAAACTGAAAATTGATATTCAAGTCGCTTCTGAATCCAATGTAGAAAACACGCTTGCGTTCCTGAGCAACACCGTAATCTTTCGCATTTACCATGGTCAAAGAAACATCATATCCAGCACTTTTAAAAAGAGTAAGAATATTCTGAACGGCTTCCGAATGTCGCTTTGCCAACATTCCGCTTACATTTTCAGCAAGGAAAAATTTCGGTCTTTTGTTTTTTAAGATTCTAATGTATTCATAAAAAAGTTTTCCGCGAGGATCATCAATTCCGCGCAAAGAACCAGCTTCTGACCAGGACTGACAAGGCGGACCTCCGATAATTCCGTCAATCTCATCTGGAAAATCTTCTTCCTTTATATTTCTGATGTCGCCGCGGATAAGTTTTGTTTTTGGATGATTTTTTTCAAAAGTTGCCCAAATTGACGAGTCAAACTCATTTGCAATCGGAATTTCAAATCCCGCTTTTTCAAATCCCAAATCAAGACCGCCACAGCCGCTGAAAAGACTTATTACTTTCATAAAATTTCCTTATAGAAAAATACTATATCACATTTCTTTTTATTTGTCTTTTAAGTCCAAAAAAACTAGAAAACATAACCCAGCCGTTCATTTATCTTGGTCAGGTTTCAACTTTTCCGGGCAGCGCGGAAGGCAACAAGCCAATCACAATGAAATTCGCGCTTCATAGCCGTGTTCCTGACGAGCTTTTCAACGACTTTATAACACGCACTGACAAAATGGGAAAAAACAGCGATAATTGACTTTACAAAAAAAGGACTGAAAAAATGAACAACGCAAATATAACAAAAAACGATTCTAAAATCCAAACCACACCGCTCAAGCAAATCCATGTTTCGGCGGCGGTAATTTTCCGTACTGCGGCTGGCGGCGAAAAGATGGTTTTTGCGACGCAGCGTGGCTACGGTGAATGGAAGGACTGGTGGGAGTTTCCGGGCGGAAAGATTGAAGATGGAGAAAGCGCGGAACAGGCGGTTGTGCGGGAAATACGCGAGGAGCTTGCGACAGAAATCCGGGCAGAACGAAAACTCTGCACGGTTGAATACGACTACCCTGCTTTTCATCTGACAATGGAATGTTTTTTGTGTTCAATTGTTTCCGGGAAGCTTACTCTGCTTGAGCACGAGAACGCGGCATGGCTTTCCGAGGAAAAGCTTAAAAGCGTAAAATGGCTTCCTGCGGATGTGGAAGTTTTAGAAAATCTAAAGGAACTTTTTTAGGCGGATGCGGTAGCGCTGGGAGCAATGCCGAAGGCAGTCCGAACAAAGTGAGGACCGCGCGCAGCAAGTTGCGGACATAGCGACAGTCAAGAGTCTTAGGCTCTTGACTGACCGCCCATAAACATTCTGTAAAAAAACTGCCGCAACCTTTTTCACGCGAAGTTGTTCAATAGACATAATCCAAAAAATTTTATATTTACGTTTCATGGTGATTTTTTAGATTCAATTTATTATATTTTTAGAAAAACATTCGGAGGAAAAAATGAAAGAACTAAAGGCATTAATTCTGGCGGTATCGGTTTCGCTTGTCGTGTCGGCGGCGATTGTTTCCGTGGGGCTTTCAAAAATAGCAAGGCCTGACAGGACAGTTACGGTGCGCGGACTTGCGGAAAAAGAAGTTGATGCCGACCTTGCGCTCTGGCCGCTCACATTCACGCTTGGAGCAAACAGCCTTACGCAGCTCCAGAAAGACATTCTTGCAAAAACTCAGACCGTAAAGGAATATCTTGCGGACCACGGACTTTCAGAAGAAGACTACACGGTTCAGTCGCCAAGCATAACGGACAACACAATCAATCCGTATATGGACCGGGACAAAATTCTCTACACTTACCTTGCGCAGACGGTGGTTCTCGTGCGCTCGTCAAAAGTCGCTGAAGTGAAAAAAGCGCAGGACGATTCCCTTGACCTGATGAGCAGCGGAATCGCAGTCTCAAAGGACTACAACAGCAAGATTTCATTTGAATTCACAAAGCTGAATGACATAAAACCGCAGATGATTGCGGAGGCGACAAAAAACGCCCGTACGGCAGCAGAGCAGTTTGCACATGACTCCGGAAGCAAAGTCGGAAAAATCAAAACCGCAACCCAGGGATTTTTCAGCATAGAAAATGCCGCCGAAGACCTTCAGGAAAAAAAGACAATCCGCGTGGTAACCACAGTCGAATATCTTTTAAAATAGAAACAGACTGACCGGTCTGGAAAACCGGAATCCGCCTCGGAAGAACACACTGCGGCGGATTATTTTTTTTCAATCACCCCCTGAACAAAAAGCAGCCTTACAGCACTTCAAGAAATCTACTTCCACCCTTCCCAGATTTTCGGTTCAAGACCGCAGGTAGCGGCGTTTTTTCCGTTGCGGCAAACAGGAAGTTTCAGCAAAAGCTGGTTTTCAAAAAGTTTTTCTTCCTTGTCAGAATCAT
>OIXQ01000096.1_pt1 | contig 45137 bp, 35 predicted proteins | sample 1587791 | NCBI WGS metagenome assembly OIXQ01 (sample SAMN03283273) | human gut metagenome | biome: human-associated habitat; material: feces | host: Homo sapiens | place: Peru | collected 2012
AACCTCAATTTGGAACAAAATCCCTCGCTGACCACTCTTGCGATTGAATCAGAGGCTCCCTATTTATGGTTTATACACCAAAATTATAGCATAGCCGAGCATCACACGCAAGAGGAAATGAAAAAAACTTTCGTCGAACGCCGCAGAGGCTGAACCTGCGTCGTATTTTTCACGGTTTTTTTCATAAAAGGCTTGACAGAAACGGCGGTTGACGTTATAATGCTAGATGTTCTAATATTAGATAATTATTTAGAAGGGAAGTGGTCGAGCATGTCTGCCATTCAGATGATCTCCATCGGCAAAAGGCTCTCGAATATCTATGCCGAGCTGAGTCTGCCGATCTGCCGCAAATACGGCATCAATCAAACCTGCTTTGATATTCTGCTCTTTTTCGCCAACAATCCGGAGTATAACACGGCGCGCGATGTCTGCGCCCTGCGCGGCATCAAGAGCGGCATCGCGTCCGTCTCGGTCGAGACGCTGATCTGCTCCGGGCTGCTCGAGCGCACGGAGGACGAGCGCGACCGCCGAAAGCATCGCCTGAAGCTGACGGAGCAGGCTGCGCCGATCGTCGCTGACGGGCAGAGGATGCAGAAGCATTTCTCCGATACCCTGCGCCGGAACGTCACGGAGGACGAGCTGCGCGCCTTCCGCAGCCTGACGGAAAAGCTTGAAGAAAACCTCGCCTGCTTCGGAAAGAAGGGCACGCCGTGAAAATTCTCATCTGCATGCTCGCCGGTCTGGGCGCCGGATTGGGAACGGGCTTCGCGGGCATGAGCGCCGCGGCAGTTATCAGCCCGATGCTCATCACGTTCCTGGGCATGGATTCTTATAAGGCCGTCGGCATCGCGCTGGCCAGCGACGTCCTCGCGAGCGCCGCATCGGCCATTACCTACGGAAAAAACAAGAATCTCGACATCAAAAACGGCCTCATCATGATGATCGCGGTGCTCTGCCTGACCTTGGTCGGCAGCTTTGTTGCCAGCGTCGTGCCAAAGACGACGATGGGCAGCTTCTCCGTCTTTATGACGCTGCTGCTGGGCGTGAAATTCATCGTCAAGCCTGTTGTCGAGCCGAAAAAACGCCTCACCGCCGCGACAGCCAGGCAGACGGCGATCCGGTCCGTGATCTGCGGCGCGATGGTCGGCTTTATCTGCGGCTTCATCGGCGCGGGCGGCGGCATGATGATGCTGCTCGTCCTGACCTCCGTCCTCGGCTATGAGCTGAAAACCGCCGTCGGCACGAGCGTGTTCATCATGAGCGCCACGGCGCTGACCGGTGCTGCCAGCCATTTTGTCATCGGCGGCGCGCCGGATCTGACGGCGTTGATCGTCTGCGTGACCAGCACGCTGTTCTTTGCACAGGTCGCGGCGCTCTTCGCCAACAAGGCGCAGCCCAAGACTCTGAACCGCATCACCGGCGCGATCCTCGTGATCCTCGGCGCGGTTATCCTCGCTGTGAACAAATTCGGCTGAGCGCTCCATATCATACCTGCGGAGCTCCGGCCCGATCGGAGTCCGTTTGATCGATTTGAAACCACACGCCCCGGGCGCACGTCCGGGGCGTGTGCTTCCTTTCGGAAATTTCGCGCTGGAAAAAGTCGTGGATTCGTGGTATAGTATCTCTCGCAGCCTTGGGAACCTCTGAATAAATCGGCTGCGGCGCTCAGCGGATCTTTTGTCCCAGCTTATCGGTTTGAAAATCTTGAAATACACAAAGTATTCCTGCGATTTCCAAACCTCAATCTGGAACAAAATCCCTCGCTGATCGCTCTTGCGATTTAATCAGAGGTTCCCTTGCACTGCTCAGAAAGGAGCCTTCGGAGGGTTATCAATATGACAAGATCGATCAACGGCAGGAGCGGCGGGGTCCGGATGACGGACGGCTCTCTGTGGAAAAACATGCTTTTGCTCAGCATTCCGCTGATGCTTTCTCAGCTGCTGCAGGTGCTTTTCAACATGGCGGACGTGGCGGTTGTCGGCAAATTTTCAAGCGCAGAGGCATTGGGCGCGGTCGGCTCGACCACGATTCTGGTATCCCTTTTCACGGGCTTTCTGATCGGGATGGGGAGCGCTGTGAACGTCCGCGTCGCGCTTTGCCTGGGCGCTCGGGATCAGACGCGCACGTCAGCGGCCATCCGCACCGCATTTGTGCTCTGCCTTGCGACAGGCTGCATCATCATGGTGCTCTGCCTCATCTCCGCGCGGTTTATGCTCGAGCTGCTGGGCACAAAGAATGACCTGATCGAGGGCGCTGAGCTTTATTTCCGCATCTATGCGCTCGGTATGCCGGCGCTCGGCATCTTCAATTTCGGCAACGGCGTGCTCAGTGCGAACGGCGATACGAAGCGCCCGCTGATCTATCTTCTGATCGCGGGCATTCTGAACGTGATCCTCAATCTGGTTTTCGTCATCGTCTGCGGCATGGCGGAGGACGGCGTTGCGCTCTCCAGCATCATCTCGCAGTATGTCTCGGCGCTGCTCATCCTGATCCGCATGGGGCGACAGGAGGATAGCTGCACCTTCCGTTTCCGGGATTTAAAAAACGGGCTGGATCGATCCGAGGAGAAACGCATTCTCGGCTTAGGCATTCCGGCCGGACTCCAGAATGCTGTTTTTGCGGTCGCCAACCTGTTCATACAGGGCGCGGTCAATTCCTTCGATTCGGTCATGGTCGAGGGAAATGCCGCAGCCGCGAATGCCGATTCTGTTATCTATAATGTCATGGCTGCCTTCTATACCGCCAGCGCGACCTTTATGGGGCAGAATTTGGGCGCGGGCAAGCGTGACCGTGTGCTGAAAAGCTACTTCGTCGGAATCGTCTATTCCTTTACGGCGGGCGCGGTGCTCGGCGGGCTGCTGTTCCTGTTCGGCAGGGAATTCCTGTCCCTGTTTGCCAATGACGAGGCGGTCATTGCAGCGGGTCTGCAGCGCACAAAGATCATGTGCTTTTCCTATGCGGTCAGCGCGTTTATGGATTGCTCGATCGCGGCCTGCCGCGGCATCGGAAAGAGCCTTGCGCCGACGGTCATCGTCATTCTCGGCTCGTGTGTCTTCCGCGTGATCTGGATCTATACCGTGTTCGCTCATTTCCACACCATTCCGTCGCTGTACCTGCTGTATATTTTTTCTTGGGCCATTACGTCGCTCGCGGAGATCGCATACTTTGCTGTCAGCTATAAAAAGCTCGATGCCGCGCGAGCATCGCGGATATGAGCAGGTCAGGAGCTTCATAAAGCGCGCAAACCCCCGCTGCCCGGAATTTTTCCGCAGCGGGGCTTTCCTTTGCGGAAACGCCCGAAAAGCCTTGCTTCATGTGCCTTTTTGGAAAAGAAACGGTCAAACGTGATTCTGCCAGCGTGTTCAAGCCCGCGCCATTCAGGGTCGTGCCGATTCGGCAGCCGCATCCGGTGACACGTCCGAAAAGCCCTATATTCCGGATTATGTTCTGAATCCTCAAATGCCTATGCCGGAGGAAACGATCGATGGTCGGAGCTACATCGGCGTGCTTGAAATTCCCTCGCTGTCGCTCCAACTGCCGGTCATCGGCAGCTGGAGTTACGCGGAATTGAGAGAAGCACCCTGCCGCTATGCCGGCAGCGCCTATCAGAAAAACATGGTGATCGCGGGGCACAACTACAGCAGTCATTTCGGCAACCTGAAAAACCTTTCTCAGGGCGATACCGTTATTTTTACGGATGTTGACGGGAATCGGTTTCACTACCGTGTGATCGAGCTAGAGACGCTTGCCCCGGACGCCGTGGACGATCTGACGAGCGGGGATTGGGATCTGACGCTGTTCACCTGTACGATCGGCGGCCGTTCAAGAGTGACCGTGCGTTGCTCCGAGGTTGCCGGGCACTGAATCTGCGAGAGATCAAGCCTACAATCGGCTTTGCATGTCTGCCGATTTCTCCGAAGGAAAACCCACATCAGCCGCACCCGAGCAGGGAAGGCCGGTGTGGGTTTTCCAGCGCCGAAAAATTTCTGCTCCGGTGCACAAAACTCTATACATGGTGCAGAGTTTCATGTATACTATATTCGAAATAAAAACGCCGAAAGGGAAGTGCCCATATGGAGCGCAACGACAGGGGGCAGCTGCTGTCCATCGGAGAAATGGCGAAGGCGAACCGCGTCTCCATCGCCACGCTGATCGACGAGGAAATGGCCACGTGGGAGCGCGGCACGATCGAGGTCATTACGGATGATTCGATCCGCGCCGGACAGGCCGTGCTGCATCCGTCCGAGGAGGGCGTGTGCCGCGTGGCAACGGTCGTCGACCACGACCGCTACGATGCCGTCATCGGCGGAATGCTCCGCCGGCTCCACCCCGAAAACGGCAGCAACTGAGCCAAGCTGCGCCGGCAGGAGAAAACACAAAGCAAGGAGAGCACCATGAACGTCTTGATCGTTGAGGATGACCGAAAACTGAACGCGTCTCTTTGCGAGGTTCTCGAGACCTACGGGGCAAGCTGCACCGGCTGCACGAACGGCGCCGACGGCTTTGCAAACGGCCTGAACGGGGAGTGGGATATCATCCTGCTCGACATCATGCTGCCCGAGATGGACGGCTTTGAGATCACGCGCAGACTGCGCACGCACGGCGTTTCCACGCCGATCCTGATGCTGACTGCCCGCAGTGATACGGAGGATCGCATCATCGGGCTTGACAACGGCGCGGATTATTATTTATCCAAGCCGTTTGAGATCGGCGAGCTGCTTGCGTGCATCCGTGCGCTCGTGAGAAGGAGCGGAAGCATCGCCTTTGATGCGGTGTCCTTCGGTGACCTCTCCTTTCACCTGCTCTCCGGCGAGCTGCTTTGCGCCGAAAAAAAGGTGCGCCTCGGCGGCAAGGAGGCGCAGATCATGCAGATGCTGATCATGGCGCAGGGGAAGACCGTGAACAAGAAGGAGCTGCTCATTCAGGCATGGGGCGAGTTTTGGCCGTCGGAGTACAACAGCCTCGAGGTCTTCATTTCCGTGCTGCGCAAGAAGCTGCAATTTCTGAATTCCGGCGTGCAGATCCGCACTCACCGCAAGGTCGGCTACTCTCTGGAGGACGGGACATGTTCAAAAAACTGAAAAAACGGCTGCTGCTGACGATCATGCTCGCGGTGCTGCTGATCCTTGTCACGATGTGCACGGTCGTCTACGCAATGACCTATCGTTCGCTGTCTCAGGAGGGAGAGGTCGCGCTGACGCGGGCGCTGGATTACGCAAGGAACCCAAATTCCAAATTCTATTCCGAGTCGCGCCGACAGATCGGCCTGCCGTATTTCACCATGGACATCGACGAAAACGGGCGTTCATTTTACATTGACGCGCACGGCATGACGATGAACGACGTTCCCGACCCCGGCGGGATGCAGAAGATCCTGACGGGGGCGGATGACGAGGGAACCGTCCGCGCATGGGGGCTGCGCTATATGCGTGAGCCGATCGCAAGAGGGTCGCGTGTGGCCGTGATCAATATTTCGGTGCAGCAGGCGACGCTGTCAGCGCTCGCGAGGCAGCTCCTGACCGTCAGCGCGGCTGCGCTGCTCCTCTTTTTCTTCCTTGGCCTGCTCTTTGCCTGCTGGGGAACCGGGATGACGGAAAAGGCCTTCGAGCAGCAGCGGCGGTTTATTTCAAACGCGTCGCACGACCTGAAAACGCCGATCACGATTATCATGATGAACGCGGAGATGCTTGAGATGAAGCTGCACGAGCGCCAGCATAATTTGGAGTTGATCCATTCCGAGGCGGTCAGAATGAAGAAAATGACCAACCAACTGCTTGAGATGGCGCGTCTGGACATGAGCAAATTGCCCATGAGGCCGGAGCGCATCAATTTGAGCGACGTTTTGACGGAGAGCGTGCTCTCCTTTGAGATTCCGCTGCATCAGAAGGGGCTGCGGCTGCAGCAGGACATTCAGCCGGGGCTGATGCTTCGCGGCGACGAGGAGCGCCTGAGAGAGCTGATGGACATTCTGATCGACAACGCCTATAAGTATTCCGCTCCCGGAAACGAGGTCGCCGTCACGCTGCGGGCAATGCCGCTCAACCGGGTACGGCTTGCGGTGCGCAACACCGGAAGCTACATCTCGCGCAGCGAGTGCAAGCATGTTTTTGACCGCTTCTATCGCTGCGACCCGACAAGGACGGAAACGGAGGGGACCGGTCTCGGACTTTCTATCGCCAAAAGCATCGTCCAAGCGCATCGCGGGAGAATTTCCGTTCGGAGCGACGAAGCGCTCGGCACGGAGTTCGAGGTGCTGCTTTTTGGACATAAAGCCCAAAAAGCTTAAATTTTATTTGGTTTTTCTGAAGGTATTGACAAAAACCGGCGGCTGGTATTTAATAGAATCATGAGGGACGCCGATGCATGGGCGCATCGACTGCACCCGAACGATTTCAAAAAACGGAGGATGGAAAAATGAAGAAAATACTCAGCATCGTACTTGCAGTTGCCATGGTGATCACTTTGTTTGCCGCCTGTTCGACAGAGAAACAGTCCGGCGAACTGGCCGGGATCGTGGTTTTCCAGTCCGACTTCGGCCTGAAGGACGGCGCCGTCTCCGCCATGAAGGGCGTCGCCTCCGGCGTGGACAACTCCCTGAAGCTCTATGATCTGACGCATGAGATCCCCGCCTACAGCATTTGGGATGCGGCCTACCGCCTGTTCCAGACGATCGAATATTGGCCCGAGGGAACGGTTTTTGTTTCGGTCGTTGATCCCGGCGTAGGCAGCGACAGAAAATCCGTCGTTGCCAAGACCGGAAACGGCCAGTACATCGTGACGCCGGACAACGGCACGTTGACGCTGGTCGCAGAAAAATTCGGCATCGAAGAGGTTCGCATCATCGACGAGACGATCAACCGCCGCCCGAGCAACGGAAACCCCTACACCTTCCACGGCAGAGACGTATACGCCTACACCGGCGCGCGGCTCGCCAGCGGAACGATCCGCTTCGAGGGCGTCGGTGATAAGGTCGAGGATATCGTCCTGCTGCCCTATCAGCAGGCGGCCTATGAGGACGGCGTTCTGAAGGGCAACATCCCCGCGCTGGATATTCAGTACGGTAATGTCTGGACGAATATTTCCTTTGAGACGGCAAATTTGATGGGCATTTCTGTCGGAGAAACCTATAACATTACCATCTACGAGGATGGCAAGGCCGTGTTCAAGGGGGATATCCCCTATGTCAACACCTACAGCGACGTGCCGGAGGGCGAGCCTTTGATGTATTTCAACAGCCTGAATTGCCTGTCGCTTGCGCTCAATATGGGCAGCTTCGCCAATGAGCACGGCATTTCCTACGGCAACTCGTGGACGATCGAGGTCAGACCGGCGAAATAAGAGAAAAAAGCATGTCCCGTTCCTCCCATCAGGACGTGCCGGCCGGGGTCGGAAGCAATTCCGACCCCGGCTCAGCGTGTCGAAAAGCCTTTGTCGGCACGCTGGCAGAATGCACAATAAATATTCGGAAGACAAGCAACTCGCGCCCGTCCCGCACCTCCGTGCGCCGGCGGGTGCGAGCCTTTTGCGCGCCGAGGCCGGACGCGTCCTGCGTGCGGGAAAGCTTTGTTATGAAATGGCGGTTGCAAGCGAGAAAAAGCCGTGCTATAATAAGGTGATAAAATTCCGTTGAAGACAACAGGGAGATTCTCATGCGAAACACGATTGCGGTGCACGGCGCCAGAGAAAACAATTTGAAAAATGTGGACGTCGAGATCCCGCGTGACGCGCTCTGCGTGTTCACGGGGCTTTCCGGCTCGGGCAAATCGTCGCTCGCGTTTGACACGATCTATGCCGAGGGGCGGCGGCGCTATGTCGAGTCGCTTTCGGCCTATGTGCGCCAGTTTTTGGGGCAGATGGACAAGCCCGATGTCGACGTGATCGAGGGTCTGTCCCCGGCGATTTCCATCGACCAGAAGACCACCTCCAAGAACCCGCGCTCGACCGTCGGCACGGTCACGGAGATTTATGACTATCTGCGCCTGCTCTGGGCGCGCGTCGGCACGCCGCACTGCCCGAGGTGCGGGCGCGAGATCAAGCGGCAGAGCGTCGATCAGATCGTCGACCGCGTGCTTGAGCTGCCCGAGGGTACGCGCTTTGAGGTGCTCGCGCCGGTGATCCGGGGCAAGAAGGGCGAGCACAGCAAGGTGCTTGAGAGCGCGCGGCGCGGCGGCTTTGCCCGCGTGCGCGTCGACGGCAATCTCTACGATCTGAGCGAGGAGATCTCGCTGGAAAAGAACAAGAAGCACTTCATCGAGCTGGTGGTCGACCGCCTTATCATGCGCGGCGACATCACGCGGCGTCTGACGGATTCGGTCGAAACGGCGCTGTCCCACGGCGACGGCGTGGTCATCATCCACGAGGTCGACAACGACCGCGAGACGCTCTATTCCAGAAATTACGCCTGCGACGAATGCGGCATCTCGATCCCGGAGCTGTCGCCGCGCCTGTTTTCGTTCAACAATCCGATGGGCGCCTGTCCGGAGTGCTCGGGCTTGGGTTATCGGCTCAAGGCCGACCCGGAGCTGGTCATTCCCGATCCGAAAAAGTCGATCTATGACGGCGGCATCGAGGCCAGCGGCTGGGGCAACATCCGCAACGACTCCATCGCGCGGATGTATTTCGAGGCCTTGGCTCAAAAATACCGCTTCGACCTGCACACGCCGATCGAGAGCCTGCCGGACGAGGCCATGAAGGTCATTCTCTTCGGCACGGGCGGGGAAAAGCTGCAGCTTCGCTATGAGCGCGGCAACGGCCGCGGCACGCTCGAGCAGGCCTTCGAGGGCATCCTGCCCAACCTTGAGCGCCGCTTCCGCGAGACACAGTCCGACGCGATGCGCAAGGAGCTGGAGGAATATATGTCGACCTCGCCCTGCCCGCACTGCCGCGGGGAGCGCTTGTCCGACATCGCGCGCGCAGTCACGGTCGGCGGCCTGTCCATCACGCAGTTCTGCGGCCTCTCCGTCAGCAGGGAGCTGGACTTTCTGGACGGCCTCCGGCTCGAAGGCGCGCAGGCCGTGATCGCCGAGCCGATCCTGAAGGAGATCCGCAACCGCCTCGGCTTTTTGAAAAATGTCGGCCTGCAATATCTGACGCTTTCGCGCTCGGCCGGGACGCTCTCCGGCGGCGAGGCGCAGCGCATCCGTCTGGCCACGCAGATCGGCGCGTCGCTGATGGGCGTGCTGTATATCCTTGACGAGCCGAGCATCGGCCTGCACCAGCGCGACAACGACAAGCTGCTCAAAACGCTCTGCCGTCTGCGCGATCTGGGCAACACCCTCATCGTCGTGGAGCACGACGAGGACACCATGCGCGCGGCGGATTATATCGTCGACGTCGGACCGGGCGCGGGCATCCACGGCGGCGAGATCGTCGCCTGCGGCACCCTGCAGCAGATTATGGACAGCCCGCGCAGCATCACGGGGCAGTACCTCTCCGGCAAGCGGAGAATCCCCGTGCCGCAGACGCGCCGCGCCGGGAACGGGAGCGTGCTGCGCTTCCTCGGCTGCCGCGAGAATAACTTGCAGAGCATCGATGTGGAGATCCCGCTCGGAACGTTCACCTGCGTGACCGGCGTCTCCGGCTCGGGCAAATCGTCGCTCGTGAACGAGATCATTGCCAAGCGGCTGGCCGTCTCGCTCAACCACGCGAAGCTCCGTCCCGGAAAGCACGACGGCGTGGAGGGACTTTCCGCGCTGGACAAGGTGATCGTGATCGATCAAAGCCCGATCGGCCGCACGCCGCGTTCAAACCCCGCGACCTACACCGGTCTGTTCAACGACATCCGCGACCTGTTTGCCTCCACGGCCTCGGCCAAGGAGCGCGGCTACGGGCCGGGGCGCTTCTCCTTCAACATCAAGGGCGGCCGCTGCGAATCCTGCTGCGGCGACGGCCTTGTGAAAATCGAGATGCACTTCCTGCCGGATGTCTATGTGCCCTGCGAGGTCTGCCACGGCAAGCGCTATAACCGCGAGACGCTCGAGGTGCTCTATCGCGGCAAGTCGATCTCCGACGTGCTGGATATGACGGTCGATCAGGCTCTGGAATTCTTTGAAAATCAGCCGAAGCTCCTGCGCAGACTGCAAACGATCTCGCAGGTCGGCCTCGGCTATATCAAGCTTGGGCAAAGCTCCACGACGCTCTCGGGCGGCGAGGCGCAGCGCGTGAAGCTCGCGACGGAGCTGGCGCGGCAGGCGACCGGCCGGACGCTCTATATCCTCGACGAGCCGACCACCGGTCTGCATATGTACGACGTGCAGAAGCTTCTGGACGTGCTGCAGCAGCTTGTCGACTGCGGCAACACCGTGCTCGTGATCGAGCACAATCTCGATGTCATCAAATCGGCCGACTGGCTGATCGACCTCGGCCCGGAGGGCGGAGACGGCGGCGGCACGGTCGTTGCCACCGGCACGCCCGAGGAGGTCGCGCAGTGCGCGGCATCCTACACGGGGCAGTATCTCAAGCCGTATCTGGAAAGGGGATAAGCCCATGGACCGATTGACCCGGCGATTTTTGACGCGCAGCCCGGACGGCATGACGGACGCCGAGCTGCTCGAGCTGCTCCTGCGCCATGCCGGGGGAAACGCGGCTGAGCAGGCCAGACAGCTGACGGAGTTCTTCCCGAATCTTGCCGCGATCTTCGAGGCCTCTCCGGAGGATCTGCGGACGGTCGAGGGCATCGACGACGAGGCAATCCTGCTTCTGCGGCTCGTGCCCGAGCTGCACCGGCGCTATTTTCTCTCGCGGGCGCATGTCGAGCGCGTGCTGCTCGACAGCGCGTCCTACGGCGCGTATCTGCTGCCGTATTTTTACGGCGCGCGGGACGAGATGCTCTATCTGCTCTGCCTTGACGGCGCAGGGCGCGTGCTCGGTTGCCGCAAGCTGGGGCAGGGCGGCGCGAACAGCGCCGAGGTTCCGGTGCGCCGCATGGTACAGGAGGCGCTGAGCCTGAATGCGTCCGGCGTTGTACTGGCGCATAATCATCCGTCCGGGATCGCGCTGCCGTCGAAGGAGGACGTCGAGCTGACCCTGCGCCTGCGCGACGCGCTGGAGCTGATGAGCCTCACGCTGCTTGACCATATCGTCGTCGCCGAGGACGACTTCGTCTCCATGCGCGACAGCGGCTTTCTGCATGAGTTCTGAAAAAAGCGGCCGGTGGGAGGTATTTCGTAAAGAAGTGCCTCCCACCGGCTTTTGCAGTCAGCTGGAATGATTGAATTGTAGAAAAAATCAACAGCTTACGACAACACTTGTATGCTGTGCCGACGTGTATATATCGACTGTGAAAAGAAAAAGTAGGAAGAATCCAAAAAATTCTTCCTACTTTTTTGCAGCTGTTTATCGACTATACGTCTGTAGAACGTCAGAAATTTGGAAGCATGTTCAAGGTTAGCTTTCGTCCGGCTGATATTCTGCAATATCCGACAGAGAACATTCCAAAATACAGCAAAGTGCATTGAGTGTGTAGGTGCTGACGTTTCCATTTTTGCGCAAGCGATCCAGTTGACCGCTGCTGAAGCCATATTGCTGAATGAGTTTGTACTGCGAAATGTTTTTATCCTTCATTGTCCGCCAAAGTGGATCAAATACAATCATAAATAGTCCCCCTGTTTGAACTATCTTCCATCATATTTGCTTGCCCGATACTTGACAATAGCCCATATTCGGGCTATAATGAAGATGGTTGGTAAGAGGTAGCAACCACATTATGAAAGGAGCGGAACAAACATGAAAAAGAGAAAATACATTTTCCTGCTGTGCCTTGTCGCCCTGTTGATGGCCAGTATTCTTGGCGCTTGCAGAGCAGAAAAGACAACCGAGCAGATGCTCATCGGGCATTGGATAGAAAAATATAAGTCCCCCGATGAAGGTGTGGTAATCGATTTTATGGAGGATGGCACGGGTTCTTTTTACGGGGATAGTTACCAGACCATGACCTGGCGGGTAGACGGAAACTACATCATCCTACACGATAGCTCTACTGATGACGGGGGATATGGCCGGGTCGTGATCAAAAAACTGACTGAAACAGAATTGATTATCAGTGATAACAGGCGAGATGGCTGGGAATATGTTCTGGTAAGGAGTTAAGAGAAAGTATATGAAAAAAAGATTTTTTGTGCTGTTCATCCTTTTTGCGCTACTTTGTGGATTAGCAGCCTGCGGCAAGGAAGAAAGCCTGTATAATCTCTTACTCCGAGGCGAATGGTCAACCGGGGACGGAGAGCACATCCTCCGGTTTTACGCAGACGGAACGGGAATGCAGTATTATCAGAACTCAGGTGACACAGGGACGAATTATATTTTCCGCTGGGAATTAGACGGTAACAAGTTGAAATTACAGGAAATGGAAGAAGATAATGACGATTTCGATTATAATGAAGATTTTGAATCTTACACAATCATCAATTACACCCCGTACACCGTTGATTTGCAGGAGGAAAATGGTATCGTAACCATAACGATATTTCTGAAGGATATTTGAGGTCAATTGAATGCAGTAAGTCGCGATACCTCACAGAGCGCAGCAAAGAAAAATCGGCGTAACCCAAAGGGGGGGGTTATACCGTTTTAGAGAACTTATTAAACTGAGATACAAGAGCCGCCTTGGGGCACCTTCCTTACGGAGGGTGCCCTATTCGGCCGCTTTTTCTTTATAGAAAATGGTAATAATGCGGAATGTCCATGTCGCGGATGTGCTGAAGCTTCAGCAGCAGCTCGCGGCAGCAGACGCGGTATTCCGTGCGCTCCTCCTCTTCGCCGTAGGTGTCCAGATTGGAGAACGAGGCGTCGACCTCGTCGAGCAGGGTGTGCGTCATGGTGATATGCAGCATTTTCTTGCCCTTGCTCCATTCCTGCTCCGCCTGACGGCTCTTTTCCAGCGCCTTTTGCAGCTCGTTCCGTCCGACGGCCTCGTCAGCCTGCCGCAGGAGCGCCTCGGATTTTCTGAGGATCAGGCCGGACGCGATGTTGCTCGTGACTCCGAGCGTCAGAAGCAGCGCGAGGATCGCGGTGCCGATCCAGAAATACTTCATCATACCATGTCCTCTCGCTTGATGAGATAGCCGTGACCGGCGGTGTCGAGTGTGTAGAGCAGGGTCGATTTGAGCGTGCAGCCCTGACTTTCCAGTCTGCGGGAAAGCTCCTGCTCGCTCAGACCGACCAGGGGCAGATTATCCCGTAATAATTTGCCGCCCGTGATGAGCGTGACGGGCAGGCGCGCTTCCGGCACACGGACGCCGAGATCCCTAGCTGTCGGCGGGGTGTCCTTGCCGTAGAGCAGGGTCGAGAGCTGTCCGTTTGTTTCGAGGATTGCATATTTGACCGTGGTCAGGTCAAAAATATCCTTCTCGCGCAGATGCATGGTCAGCTCGTCGAGGTTCACGCGCGTCTGCCGCAGATTGCGCTCCAGAATTTTCCCGTTTTCGATCAGGATCACGGGCTTTCCGCAAAAAACGCGGCGCATTCCGATCGAGCGCATCGTGACGACCGAGAGGATCAGCTCCAGACCGAGAATCACAAGGATCGGCACGAGACCGGAGAACAGCGCGATGCCGTTGTCCTGCATCGGGATCGCCGCCAGATTGGCCAGCAGCATCGTCACGACGAATTCGGCCGGCTCCATCTCACCGATCTGCCGCTTGCCCATCAGACGCACGGAGAGCACCAGAACGATATATAATAAAAAGGTACGAAGAAATGAGATCAGCATAGGCGGCCTCCTTTTGTGATAGCGTTCCCCGATCGTGCGGTTTCTTGACAGTAGGAAATGATAAATTTGTAGTAAATTTGTATAAATCTGCCTGACGTGGACTTTTGTTCTTTGGCAACGCCTATGAAATCGGCCGCGGGGCTTGATTTTTTGCGCGAAAGTGTGTAAAATTGACAGCAATCATTCCGAAAAGGGGGAGTGGAAGCTATGCTGACCACCGATCAAACCGTTCGCAACGACAAGGCCGCGCTGCCTGCGTGCTTCGGCACGAATGTTTTTACAAAAGAGGTCATGCGACAGCGTCTTCCCCAGAACGTTTTTGAAGAAATTCTCTATGTCGAGCAGAATGGCGGGCAGATCTCGATGCGCGCCGCCGATATTGTCGCCAAGGCGATGATGGAGTGGGCCGTTGAAAAGGGCGCGACGCACTACACGCATTGGTTCCTGCCGCTGACCGGCGTCACGGCCGAGAAGCACGATTCCTTCCTCGCGCCGACTGGCGAGCCGGGGATCGCGATCCTCAAGCTCACGGGCAAGCAGCTTATCATGGGCGAGCCAGATGCCTCGTCCTTCCCGACGGGCGGCCTGCGCGCGACGCATTACGCCCGTGGCTACACCGCGTGGGACATCACCTCGCCGGTCTTCGTGAAGGAAATGGCCTGCGGGACGATCCTCTGCATTCCGACGGTGTTTCTCTCTTACACCGGCGAGGCGCTCGACAACAAGACCCCGCTGCTGCGCTCGATGGAGGCGCTCTCGACGCAGGCCGTGCGCATCCTGCGCATCTTCGGCGACACGGAGACGCATAAGGTCATCCCGTCCGTCGGCGCGGAGCAGGAGTATTTCATCGTCGACCGGCAGAAATATCTGCGCCGCCGCGACCTGATCTACACCGGGCGGACGCTCTTCGGCGCACCCGCGCCCAAGGGGCAGGAGCTGGAGGATCAGTATTTCGGCGTGATCCGTGAGCGCGTCGGCGAGTTCATGGCCGACCTGAACCGGGAGCTTTGGAAAATGGGAATTCCGGCGACCACGCAGCACAACGAGGTCGCCCCGGCGCAGCATGAATGCGCCCCGGTCTACTGCACCTGCAACGTCGCGGTCGATCAGAACCAACTCATGATGGAGACGATGAAGCGCGTCGCCGGTCAGCACGGGCTGGTCTGCCTGCTGCACGAGAAGCCCTTCGCCGGCGTGAACGGCTCGGGCAAGCATAACAACTGGTCGATTTCGACCGACACGGGCAAAAACCTGCTCGAGCCGGGCTCTATGCCGAACGACAACCTGCAATTCCTGCTGGTGCTCTCGTGCATCATCAAGGCGGTCGATCGCCATGCCGACCTGCTGCGCATGACGGCCGCCTGCGTCGGCAACGATCAGCGCCTCGGCGCGGACGAGGCGCCTCCCGCGATCGTCTCGATCTTCCTCGGCGACCAGCTTGAGGACGTGGTCGAGCAGATCATTGAGAACGGCACGGCCGACGGCTGCATCAACGGCGCGCAGATCAACACCGGCGTCTCCACGCTGCCGCGCATCATGCAGGACGCGACCGACCGCAACCGCACCTCGCCCTTTGCCTTCACCGGAAACAAATTTGAGTTCCGTATGGTCGGCTCCTCCGACTGCATCGCCACGGCCAACACCGTGCTCAACACGATCATGGCCGAGGCCTTCGCGGAGGCCGCCGACGTGCTCGAGCAGAGCACCGATCAGATGGGCGACGTCAGCCGTCTGATCGCGGAGAATCTGCGGCAGCATAAGCGCGTGATCTTCAACGGAAACGGCTACAGCGACGAATGGATCGCGGAGGCGCAAAAGCGCGGACTGCCGAATCTGCCGAGCATGGTCGCGTCGATCCCGTCGCTGACGACGAAGAAGGCGGCCGACCTGTTCACGCGCTTCGGCGTGCTGACCGAGCCGGAGCTGGAATCGAGAAGCGAGATCCTCTATGAGACCTATGCCAAGGTGACGAGCATCGAGGCACGCACCATGATCCACATGGCCTCGAAGCACTATGTGCCTGCCGTCGTGCGCTACAGCGCGCGCCTGAGCGACTCGATCTGCAAGGTGCGCAGCGCCTGCCCGGCCGCGCCGGTTGCCGCGCAGGAAAAGCTGCTGCTGCGCGTGACGACGCTGCTCAACGAGGCCTTCGACGCGCTCAACGCGCTCAAGGAGTGCATGGAGCAGAGCGACAGGGTCGAGGGAATGCAGGAGACGGCGATCTTCTGCCATGACCGCGTGACCCCTGCAATGAAGGCGCTGCGCGACCCGATCGATCAGCTTGAGCTGCTGGTCGACAAGGACATCTGGCCCGTCCCGACCTACGGCGATCTGATGTTCGAGGTGTGACACACGGCAAAAAAGGCTTGCTTTTTGCCGGAATCATGCTATAATCCATATAGTTTCGACAAGCGCTGGTGGAAACATCAGCGCTTGTGTTCGAAAGGAGGCGCATTATGCGGAAGACGGAACCCCGGACGCTGACCGGCTGGTCGACGCAGGATTATCGCGCGCTGCTCTGTGACGCGCTCGTCGCGCTGGTCATGAATTTTGTGATCGAGCTGCTGGCGCGTCGGAATTTTTCGGACACGATCTCCTTCCTGATCGAAAGACCGCTGACGTTTCTCTACGGCGCGCTCATCATCTTTTTCACGCTGAGTCTGTCCATGCTGTTCCGGAAGCGGACGTTTTTCTTCTGCCTTGCCGTCGTGTTCTGGATGGCGCTGGCGCTCACGGATTATATCCTGCTGCGCTTCCGCTCCATGCCGCTGACGGCGGCGGATATTTTCCTGATGTCCGCAACGCGGGATATTTTTGAAAAATATATGTCGCACGTCGGACTGCTGCTCGTGATGCTCGGCATCTCGGCGGCGCTCGGCGCGGTGTGCTATCTGCTGCTGACGACCAGGAGCCGCAGACGCTCGTTTTCCTTCGCGCTGACCTACGTGACGATGATCGGGCTGACACTGCTCTCGTGTACGCTTCTGCTGCAGGAGAACGGCACGCTCGATCGCGCGAGCGGCTTTTCCAGCCTGCCCAAGGCCTATCACCGAAACGGCTTCTGCTACAGCTTCTCCGTGAGCCTGCTGACCGGCGGCGTGAACCAGCCGAAGGAATATTCCGAGGAGAACGTCAAGGAGATCATCGACGAGCAGACCGATCTGCCTGCGACCGCGCAGAACCGGCCGAATATCATTTTCCTGCAAATGGAGAGCTTTTTCGACGCAAACTACCTGAAGAACGTGACCTATTCCAAAAATCCCGTTCCGGTTTTTGAGTCGCTCAAGCGCAGCGGCCCGAGCGGACTGCTGTCCGTTCCGGCAATCGGCGCAGGCACGGCGAACACCGAGTTCGAGGTGCTCACGGGCATGAATCTCGACCATTTCGGCGTGGGCGAGTATCCCTATATGACCACGGTCAACAAGGTCACAACCGAATCGGTCGCGACGGTTTTGCAGGAGCTTGGTTACGCGACTCACGCGATCCATAACAACAACGCGACCTTCTATGACCGCAACATCGTCTATTCCAACCTGTCCTTTGAGACGTTCACGACGCTGGAATATATGAACGACGTGGACTATAATCCCCTCGGCTGGGCAAAGGACAGCGTGCTGACGAACGAAATTCTCAAGGCGCTGCAAGCGACGGACGGCCGGGACTTTGTGTTCGGCGTCTCCGTTCAGGCACACGGGAAATATCCGACCGAGCCGATCGAGGGTGCGCCGACGATCAGGGTCAGCGGCATGGACGACAATGAGGGGCGCAAAAACGGCATGGAGTACTATCTCTATCAGCTCAAGGAGAGCGACAAATTTCTCGGTGAGCTGACGCGGACGCTGGCCAACTTCGACGAGCCGACGATCCTTGTGGTTTACGGCGACCATCTGCCGAGCTTCAACATCCAGCAGGAGGAGCTGTCCTACGGCGACGTGCAGAGCACGGAATACGCCATCTGGGCGAATTATCCCGTCCATGCAGAGGATCGCGACCTGCAAACCTATCAGCTCGGCGCGTATATTCTCGACCTCTGCGACATCCACGAGGGCGTCATCATGCGCCACCATCAGAGCTACGGCTTCCCCGAGGAGAACGAGGTATACGAGAGCAAGCTTGAGGCGCTCGAGTATGATATGCTCAGCGGCGACCGTTATTCGCTCGCCGGACGTCCGCTTGAGCCGACGCAGCTTCAGTTCGGCGTGGAGGAGATCGTCCTGACGGCCGTGGTCGAGGATACGCTCGGCTCGGGCGGCTATTATCTGCGCGGCGACCATTTCACACCCTGCAGCCGGGTCTATCTCAACGGCGCGCCCGTCGAGACGGAGTTCCGCTCGGAGGGACTGCTCTTTGTCAGGGAGCTGAAGCCAAGAGTCGGCGACGAGATCTTTGTCGCGCAGATCTCCATCAGCGACGAGACGCAGATCCTCAGTCAGACCAAGACCTTTGTGTGGACGCAATAGGAGGAAGGAATATGAATGAGCTTGAAGCGCTGCGCGAACAGTTTCGCGGCGACCGCTTCGCGACCGAGCAGGCCGGAATCACGATCAGCGAGGCGCATGAGGGCTACGCGCTCTGCGAAATGCCGCTGACGCCCCTGCACCGCAACGCGCGCGGCACACCGATGGGCGGCGCGATCTTCACGCTGGCTGATTTTGCCTCGGCCGTCGCGGCAAATTACGGCCTGACGGATACGACGGTGATCTCACTGCATTCCGACATCACGTTTCTTGCCGCCGCGAAGGGCGAAAAGCTGCTCGCGGAGGCCACGCGCGTGCGCCACGGTCGGACGGTCACGCTCTACGAGGTGACGGTCACAGACGAGCTTGGAACGCTCGTCGCGCGGGTCGGCATGAACGGCTATGCCGTCAAGCGTTAGCCGAATCGAAGAAAAACCCTCTTGACTTTATTGATTAAAAGTGATAAAGTATAGCATGAACAGAACGCAATGACGAAACCAAGTAACAGCGTGTGCAAGGGAAAGAGAACTGCCGGGTGGTGCGAGGCAGCGCCGGAGCACGCTGCCAATACCTTTCCGAGCGGCTCTGCCGAAGCAGCAGTAGGCAGAGACGGGCGCGCCCGTTACAGCGCAGGATCCATGATCCGCCGAGAACCAATAGAGGTGGTACCACGGGAATTTCTCGTCCTCTGCTAAGAAGCAGAGGACGATTTTTTTTGAAAGGAAGAGACAGAAACATGGTCATTACCGACTTGCTCGAGCGAAACGCGCGCCTCTACGGCGCGGAGACGGCGCTCGTTGAGATCAATCCGTCCGAGGAGCGCGACCGCGCGAAAACATGGCGCGAATTCAGCCTGATCGAAAATACCCGCCCCGATCTGCCGTATCGGCGCGAGATGAATTGGAGTCAATTCGACAAAAAAGCCAACCGCTTTGCGAATCTTCTGCTCAGCCGGGGCATCGAAAAGGGGCAGAAGGTCGGCATCCTGCTGATGAACTGTCTGGAATGGCTGCCCGTTTATTTCGGCGCGCTCAAGGCCGGCGCCATTGCGGTGCCGATGAATTTCCGCTATTCGGCCGACGAGATCGCCTACTGCGCCGACCTTGCCGACGTCGAGGTGCTGGTATTCGGCCCGGAATTCACCGAGCGCGTGCAGGCCGTACTCCCGCAGCTCAGCCGTGTGAAATATTTCTTCTATGTCGGCAAAAACCCGCCTGACTTTGCCGAGGATTGCTTCCACCGGATGGGCTTCTGCGCCAACACCGTGCCGCCCGTCAGCCTGACCGAGGACGACCTTGCCGCAATCTATTTCTCCAGCGGCACGACGGGCTTTCCGAAGGCCATTTTGCATAACCACCGCGCGCTCTATCATGCCTGTCTGGTCGAGCAGAATCACCACGGCCAGACGCATGAGGACGTCTTTCTCTGCATCCCGCCGCTGTATCACACGGGCGCGAAGATGCATTGGTTCGGCAGTCTGCTCACGGGCGGAAAGGCCGTGCTCCTGCGCGGCGTGAAGCCGGAATGGATTCTCCGCGCCGTCACTGAGGAGCATTGCACAATCGTCTGGCTGCTCGTGCCGTGGGCGCAGGATCTGCTCGACGCGCTCGACTCCGGGCGCATCGACCTGAACCACTATATGCTCGAGCAGTGGCGCCTCATGCACATCGGCGCGCAGCCCGTTCCGCCCAGCCTGATCCACCGCTGGATGCGCTATTTCCCGCATCATCAGTATGACACGAACTACGGCCTGTCCGAGTCCATCGGGCCGGGCTGCGTCCACCTCGGCGTGGAGAACATCAACAAGGTCGGCGCCATCGGTGTCCCCGGCTTCGGCTGGGAGGCGAAGATCGTCGACGAGCAGGGTAATGAGGTCGAGGGGGAGACCGTGGGCGAGCTGGCCGTTAAGGGCCCGGGCGTGATGCTCTGCTACTACAAAAATCCGGAGGCCACGGCCGAGGTGCTCAAGGACGGCTGGCTCTATACCGGAGACATGGCCAAGCGCGACGCCGACGGCTTCATCTACCTCGTTGACCGCAAAAAGGACGTCATCATCACCGGCGGCGAGAATCTCTATCCCGTGCAGATCGAGGACTTCCTGCGCGCGAACGATAAAATCAAGGACGTGGCCGTGATCGGTCTGCCAGACGCGCGTCTGGGCGAGATCGCGGCGGCGATCGTCGAGCCGAAGGACGGCGTCAGCATTACGGAGGACGAGCTCAATGCGTTCTGCAAGGGGCTGCCGCGCTATAAGCGCCCGAGAAAGATTCTTTTTGACAAGATCCCGCGGAATCCGACCGGCAAGATCGAAAAGCCGGTCCTGCGTGAGCGCTATCGTGCCGAGCGCATCGTCGAATCGCAGACGACCGAGTAAAAATCAACGCAAAACGAGAGAGAAAAAAGGAGTTTACAATGAATCCGATCGTTGTTATAATGTTAATAGCGTTTTTTGCCGTTTTGCTCGGCGTGGGGCTGTATTCCAGCCGCCATGCGTCTGACGTCAACGGCTTTGTCCTCGGCGGGCGCTCCGTCGGCCCGTGGCTGACGGCCTTCGCCTTCGGCACATCCTATTTTTCCGCCGTCATTTTTGTCGGCTACGCCGGCCAGTTCGGCTGGCGCTTCGGGCTGGCCTCCACATGGGTCGGCCTCGGCAACGCCTTCATCGGCTCACTGCTGCCGTGGGCGATCCTCGGCCGCCGCACGCGCGTGATGACGCAGCATCTCAATTCGCGTACCATGCCGGATTTCTTCGGTCTGCGTTTTCTGTCTCCGGGGCTGAAGACCGTCGCGGCGCTCATCGTGTTCGTCTTCCTGATCCCGTACACCGCCTCGCTGTTCAACGGCCTGTCCCGGCTGTTCACCATGGCCTTCCCGCAGATCGATTATGCGTGGTGCGTGATCGTCATGGCGGTTCTGACCGGTGTCTATGTCATCATCGGCGGCTATATGGCCACGGCGATCAACGACTTCATTCAGGGCGTCATCATGATCGTCGGCATCGTTGCGGTGATTGCTGCCGTGCTGCACGGCCAAGGTGGCTTCTCCGAGGCCGTTGCGCGGCTCTCGCAGGTCTCCGCCGCACCGACGGAGGGGACGCAGCAGCTCGGCGCGTTCACGTCCTTCTTCGGGGCTGACCCGCTGTTTCTGCTGTTCGTGGTCATTTTGACCTCGCTGGGCACCTGGGGTCTGCCGCAGATGGTCGGCAAGTTTTACGCCATCAAGAATGAGGATTCCATCCGCAAGGGTACCGTGATCTCGACGGTTTTCGCGATCATCGTCGCCGGCGGCTGCTATTTCCTCGGCGGCTTCGGGCGTCTGTTTGCCGAATCTGTGAGCTATCAGGCCGACGGCGTGACGCCCGTCTATGACAGCATCATCCCGGCCATGCTCTCCGGCCTTGCGCCGGCGCTCATCGGCGTGGTGCTCGTGCTGGTGCTCTCGGCGTCGATGTCGACGCTTTCGTCGCTGGTGCTGACCTCGGCCTCGACCATCACGCTCGACCTGATCGCCCCGGCGGCGAAGCGCGAGCTGCCCGAGCGCCGCAAAATGCTCGTGATGCGCGGATTTATCGCGTTCTTCATCGTCGTCTCGGCCGTGATCGCGATCGTGCAGGCCAAGTCGAGCGTGATGTTCATTGCGCAGCTCATGGGCGTCTCCTGGGGCGCGCTGGCCGGTGCGTTCCTTGCGCCCTTCCTCTACGGCCTGTTCTGGAAGCGCACGACCCGCGCCGCCTGCTGGGTGAGCTTCGCAACCGGCGTCGGCCTGTCGGTCTTGCAGCTCGTCAAGAGCATGACGGGCTTCTCCTTCGGGGCGGCCTTCCTTGACGACGTGCTGTTCAAGACCTCGATCCACTCCGGCTCCTTTGCTATGCTGCTCGGGCTGGTGCTCGTGCCGCTCGTCTCGCTGTTCACGCGGCGCATGGACGCGCAGCAGGTGGAGCGGATGTTTGCCTGTTATCAGGAGACCACTCCTGTCCCGGTGACGGAAGCACTGGGCGAGAAAAAATAAAAAATGTGAGGTTTCGCCATGAAACAATTGATGTTGGGAAACGAAGCCGTCGCGCGCGGCCTTTATGAGGCCGGATGCAGCTTCGTTTCCAGTTACCCTGGCACGCCGAGCACCGAGATCACCGAGTGCGCGGCGAAATTCCCCGAAATTTACGCGGAGTGGGCGCCGAATGAGAAGGTCGCCGTCGAGGCCGCCTTCGGCGCGTCGCTGGCCGGGAAGCGCAGCTTCTGCGGCATGAAGCACGTCGGCCTGAACGTCGCGGCCGATCCGCTCTTCACGATCTCCTACACGGGCGTCAACGCCGGCATGATCATCGGCGTGGCCGACGACGCCGGAATGCACAGCTCCCAGAACGAGCAGGACTCGCGCAACTACGCCAAGGCAGCAAAGCTGCCGATGCTCGAGCCGTCGGATTCGGCGGAGGGCCTTGCGTTTGCGAAGCTGGCCTACGAGCTTTCCGAGCGCTTTGACACGCCGGTGCTGTTGAAAATGTGTACCCGCGTGGCGCACTCGCAGAGCATCGTCGAGCCGTCCGAGCGCGTGCTGTCGGAGCAGCGTCCGTATGAAAAGAATCCTCAGAAATACATCATGATGCCCGGCTTTGCCAAGAAGCGCCATCCGATCGTCGAGGCGCGGCTGGAAAAGCTGGCCGAATATGCCGAGACCGCGCCGTGCAACCGCATCGAGCGCGGCACGGAGCGCAAGCTCGGCGTTATCACCTCCAGCACGTCCTATCAATATGTGCGCGAGGTCTGCGGCGCGGACGTCTCCGTGCTCAAGCTGGGCATGGTCTGGCCGCTGCCGAAAAAGCTGCTGACGGATTTTGCCGCCTCTGTCGACCGCTGCGTCGTCGTCGAGGAGCTGGACGGCTTCCTTGAGGACTATTGCAGAGCCATCGGCCTGAACGTCGAGGGCAAGCGATATTTCTCCAACATCGACGAGCTGTCGCAGAACAAGGTTGCAGCCGGTCTCGGCCTCGCGCCGAAGCAGGGCAGAGCGCTCGACGAGACGATCCCCGCGCGGCCGCCGGTCATGTGCGCCGGCTGCCCGCACCGCGGCCTGTACTATGTGCTGCATAAGCTGAACCTGACGGTCATCGGCGACATCGGCTGCTATACGCTCGGCGCGGTTGCGCCGCTCAGCGCCGTTGACAGCGTGATCTGCATGGGCGCGTCCGTCTCCGGGATCCACGGCTTCAACAAGGCAAACGATAACGCTACGGCGGGCAAGACCGTCGCGGTCATCGGCGACTCGACCTTCATGCACTCGGGCATGACGGGCTTGGTCAATATTTCCTATAACGCGTCAAACAGCACGGTCATCATCCTCGATAATTCCATCACCGGCATGACTGGCCACCAGCAGAACCCGACCACCGGCTTCAACCTCAAGGGCGACCCGGCGGCCAAGGTCGATCTCGAGGCGCTGTGCCGCGCGATCGGCATCGAGCGCGTGCGCGTGGTCGACCCGTATGATCTGAAGCAGTGCGAGACGGCCATCCGCGAGGAGCTTGCCGCCGAGGAGCCGAGCGTGATCATTTCGCGCAGACCCTGCGCGCTGCTGAAATACGTCAAGCATAGCGGCCCGATCTCCGCCGACCGCGACGCCTGCAAGGGCTGCAAAATGTGCATGAAGATCGGCTGCCCCGCCATCAGCATCGAGGGCGGCAAGGCCAAGATCGATGCGACCCTTTGCACCGGCTGCGGCGTCTGCCGTCAGCTCTGCAAGTTCGGCGCACTGTGAGGTGAAAAGCATGGAAACGAAAAATGTAATGATCGTCGGCGTCGGCGGGCAGGGGAGTCTGCTGGCAAGCAAGCTGCTCGGGCGTCTGCTGCTCACGCGCGGCTATGATGTGAAGGTCTCCGAGGTGCACGGCATGAGCCAGCGCGGCGGCAGCGTCGTGACCTATGTGCGCTTCGGCGAGAAGGTCTATTCCCCGGTCATCGACGAGGGCGAGGCCGATTTCATCGTCTCCTTCGAGCTGCTCGAGGCGGCGCGCTGGACGCGCTTCCTGCGCAAGGACGGCGTGATCGTGACGAACACGCAGCAGATCAACCCCATGCCCGTCATCATCGGCGCTGCGGAATATCCGCAGGAGCTGGTGGAAAAAATGACTGCCGAGGGCTTCCGCGTCGATGCGCTCGACGCGCTGTCGCTGGCCGAGCAGGCCGGCTCGAGCAAGGCGGTCAATCTCGTCCTGATGGGACGGCTTTCCAAATATTTTGATTTTACCGAGCAGGAGTGGAAGCAGGCGATCGACGCCAGCGTCCCGGCCAAATTCAAGGAGATGAACGAAAAAGCGTTTGCACTCGGCGCGAACGCCTGAAACCTATGGCAGAGAGATATTACCAACCCGAAATAGAGACGGCCTCTCGCGAGACGATCGAGGCCATGCAGAGCGAGCGTCTCGTCGCGACGGTCAAGCGTGTCTATGAAAACGTCCCGTTCTACGCCGAAAAAATGCGCGCGGCGGGCGTGACGCCCGAGGACATCCACGGCGTCGAGGATCTGCATAAGCTGCCCTTCAGCTATAAGCAGGATCTGCGCGACACCTATCCCTACGGCCTGTTTGCCGTGCCGCTGCATGACGTCGTGCGCCTGCACGCCTCGAGCGGCACCACCGGAAAGCAGATCGTCGTCGGCTATACGCGGCACGATCTGGAGATCTGGAACGACTGCTGCGCCCGTGCGCTGACGGCCGCGGGCTGCACTGCCGACGACGTCGTGCACATCGCCTATGGCTACGGCCTCTTTACGGGCGGCCTCGGCGCGGACGGAGGCGCAACGCGTCTCGGTGCGACGACGGTTCCCGTCTCCAGCGGCAACACCCAGAGGCAGATCACGATCCTGCGCGATTTCGGCTCGACCGTGCTGTGCTGCACACCCTCGTATGCGCTGCATATCGCCGAGGTGCTGCACGAAAACGGCCTGACGAAGGACGACATCAAGCTCAAGGCCGGCATCTTCGGCGCCGAGCCGTGGACGAACGAGATGCGCCGTCAGATCGAGGAGGAACTGGGCATTCACGCCTATGACATCTACGGCCTGACCGAGATCATCGGCCCTGGCGTGGCGTTTGAATGCTCCGAGCAGAGCGGGATGCACGTCAACGAGGATCATTTTATCGTCGAGGTCATCGATCCGGACACCGGCGCGGTGCTTCCGGACGGCGAGCAGGGCGAGCTGGTCTTCACCTGCATTACCAAGGAGGCTTTCCCGATCCTGCGCTACCGCACGCGCGACATCGGCGTCATCCATCGCGGAAAATGTTCCTGCGGCAGAACGCTTGCCAAAATGACGAAGCCGCGCGGCCGCACGGACGACATGCTCATCATCCGCGGCGTGAACGTGTTCCCGTCGCAGATCGAGACCGTGCTCATTGAGCAGGGCTACGCGCCGGTCTATCAGATCGTGGTCGACCGCGCCAACAATTTTGACAGCATCGAGGTGCGCGTTGAGATCAGCAGCGAGATCTTCTCGGATACCGTGCGCGATCTGGCGCAGCGCGCCAAGGAGCTGAGCGCGGCGCTCAAGAACCTGCTCGGCATTCACGCCAAGGTCACGCTGATGGAGCCGAATTCTCTCCCGCGCTCCGAGGGGAAGGCCGTGCGCGTGATCGACAGGCGCAAGCTTTTGGATTAAGGAGGAAAACGCTATGGTATCGCAGCTATCCGTCTTTTTGCAGAACCGCTCCGGCAAGCTCGCCGCCATTACCCGCGCACTCTCCGACAGCGGCGTCGACATTCGCGCCCTCTCCATTGCCGACACGACCGATTTCGGCATCCTGCGGATGCTCGTCAGCGACGTTGCGCAGGCGCGCGCGGCGCTTTCCAGACAGAACTGCATCGTGAGCGTGAATCAGGTCGTGGTCGTGGCCGTGCCGGATGAGCCGGGCGGTCTGGCGCGCGTGCTCACGCTGATGGCCGATGGGAACATCGACATTGAATACATGTATTCGCTGATCGACCGCGGCAAAAACGACGCTTATATGGTTTTCCGCGTTTCGGACGAGCAGGGGCTGCTCAAGCTGCTTGCCGCAAACGGCCTTTCCGCCGTGGACGCCGAGACGATCGGACTGAAAAAGGAGGCATAAGCTCATGCAGGAACTAAGCAGAAAAACACAGCATTTTACAGATTCCGTGATCCGCCGTATGACGCGCATCGCGATTGCAAACAACGCCATCAATCTGGCGCAGGGCTTCCCCGATTTTGACCCGCCCAAGGCGATGACCGACCGCCTGCAGGAGATCAGCCCGATCGGCCCGCATCAATACCCCATCACGATGGGCGCGCCGAATTTCCGCCGCGCGCTGGCGAAGAAGTGCGGCCGCTTCATGGGCAGAACGCTCGACCCCGAAACGGAGATGGTCGTCACGATCGGCTCGACCGAGGCCATGGTCGACACCCTGTTCGCCCTGACCAATCCCGGCGACAAGATCATCATGTTTTCGCCGTATTTCGAGAATTATCGCGCGCAGACGCTGCTCGTCGGCTGCGAGCCGATCTTCGTGCCGCTCGTGCCGCCTGCGTTCAACTATGACGCCAACGTCCTTGAGGATGCGTTCCGGCAGGGCGCGAAGGCGATCCTGATCTGCAATCCGTCGAACCCCAGCGGCAAGGTATTCACCCGCGCCGAGCTGGAGCAGATCGCGGCGCTCGCAGTCAAGTATGACACCTATGTCATCATGGACGAGGTCTATGAGCACATTGTCTATGCGCCGCATAAGCATATTTATATGAACAGCCTGCCCGGCATGTGGGAGCGCACGGTCTCCTGCAGCTCGCTCTCCAAGACCTACTCCGTCACGGGCTGGCGTCTGGGTTATGCCATTGCTCCGAAGCCCCTGATGGACAAGATCAAGCAGTTCCACGACTTTAACACCGTCGGCGCGCCGTCGCCGCTGATGGAGGCCGCCGTGGTCGGTCTTGAGATGCCGGACAGCTATTATGAGGAATTCGGCGCGCATTATGCGCACATGAAGCAGCTCTTCACGAGCGGCCTCGACCGCATCGGCATTCCCTATACCGACCCGCAGGGTGCGTATTTTGTTCTGGCGAACATCGGGCCGTATATGCGAAAAGGGGAGACGGACGTCGAATTCTGCGAGGACGTCGCCAAAAACATCGGCGTGGCCGCCGTTCCCGGCAGCTCGTTCTTCATGGAGAACGTCGGCAGCATCGTGCGGCTGCACTTTGCCAAGAAGGATGAAACGCTCAATGAGGCGCTGGAGCGTCTGGAAAAGCTCAAGCAGCGCGTCTGAGCCGAACGGGGCCTGAGCGCCTCCGTCTGTCTGCCGCAGCGTATGTGCCGCTGCGGCAGACGAAAAGAAAAAAACGAAAATTTCAAAATTTCTCTTGACTTTTTCGAAAAATCGTGTATAATAATATCTGCACTTGACACAGGGGATTTGTGTAACGGTAGCACACCGGACTCTGACTCCGTTTGCGGGGGTTCGAATCCCTCATCCCCTGCCATCAAAAGGGTACGAAAAAGATGTACCCGGCAGAAAGCCCGATTTTATCGGGCTTTTTTGCTGCCCAAAGGCCGTTTTTCGAAGTTTCAAAATCGTAGATGAAAAAACGGCGTTTTCCCTTTGAAGATAGATACGAACCCAAGTAACAACCGAATACAGAACAAGGACGGCAGATAGTCACAGACGCTACCTGCCGATTTTTGTTGCCCTCGGAGCCAATCGTTTTGAAAAGAAACGGTTGGCTCTTTTTTTATTTCACAGACAAGGAGCAAGACAATGATCTTTTCAGATTCACCCCAGCAAAGAGCGTTGGAACGGATGATGACAGCCGTTCCAAGATTTCGGCCCAAAGGAGGCGGCATAATGGTGCTTCACCATTTCGAGTACACGGCAGAGATGTGCGACTGCCGGTACTGCCCATATTACCGCGGAAAAAGAAAATGCACAGCCGATAGCTGTCCTTGCATTGAGGAACGAATCCTTGCCGGAGCAGCAAGCCGATCCGAGGTAATGAGCGAAACCATGAAGGACATCCACAACGCCGCCTTTCGCAAACGGCTCATTCAATTCATCAGAGAAAGTGAGGAACTACCCATGAACTTCAGAAACGAAAAACACCGCTTGGCTTTCGACGAGGCCATCCGCAAACTCAACAAGAAAAACTTTGCCTTGATGTCTGCACTCTACCTCCTGACCGCCGAGCACAAGCTCTGGATGCAGATCAGAAACTTCGTGGAGCGCAACGAGATCAAGTTCGGATGCTTCAAACCAAAAGACAGCAGCGAGAACAGGTATCCTCAACAAGACCTATATCAGAGACTGCCTGTCCAAGAAGGTCATGATCAACAATGGGGAACGTCCAAAATACTATGTTGAGAACAACCATCCCGCAATTATCGACTCCGCTGCCTTCGGCAGAGTACAAGAAGAAATGGCGAGGCGGAATGGAAAGCGAAAGGTCAAGCAGGTCGGAACAAAAACGGAGCAAGGTCGTTACTCCAGTAAGTATGCACTTACGGAGCTTCTGATCTGCGGAGAATGCGGAACGCCCTATCGCAGATGCACATGGGCCGCCAACGGAAAGAAAAAGATCGTATGGCGGTGCATCAGCCGTCTTGACTACGGCAAGAAATACTGCCACAACTCGCCGAGCATTGAGGAAAGCGTCCTGCAGGAAGCCATCATGAAGGCCGTGCTTCAAACGGCAAAACAAAATGCGGAGGTGCTGAAAACGCTGAAGCTCCACATCGGTATGGGACTATCCGCAGACGCTACGGAGGATAACAGCCTCGACCTTCAGATCCGAATCGCAGAGATCGAAGCGGAATTTCAGAAGATGCTCAAAGCCATCGCTGCTGATAATGTGGAAGCCTTCGACGAAGAAAAAGCAAAGGCGCTCATGGACGAAAAGGCAAAGCTGCAGCTCCAGCTTGACCGAATCGCAGATACTAAGCAAAAGCGGGAAAATGCAAAATCCAGACTCGACGAAATCTTCGTGATCCTCGAGGCGCTGGCGAATCACCCAATCAGCTATGACGATCAAATCATCAGGCAGATTCTCGAGAGTGTGGTCGTCGAATCAAAAGATAGAATAAAGGTGGTATTCATCGGTGGACTTGAAGCAACCCAATCACTGTGATTGTGTCATACCCCTCCACACTTACCGCCCTGCCTTATGGTTGCGACCATAAGGCAGGGCAGAAATCCATTTAAATGAAAAGAATTTCTAAGGTCTGGCATTTTTGCAAAATGAAAATAATTTTTATATATGACTTGAAAAATTATCAAATTATGCTATACTAATTTCGACAGGTTTTCCTGTAGATGGAGCAAAGAATGGATAAAAGATTGACTTTCTCGGAGAGATATAGCAAGTGCTGCCGTGCTACGATATATAATGCAATATGCAATGGTGGTAGTAAAGGCCTTTGTTTTCGTTGATTCTACAAATGCTTGAAAATGCACTCCGAATTAGAATAATCAGGCAGGAGCAACTTCATCTTTGAATATGTACCTCTTTTGTAAAGTAGCTCTAATCCCTAGAAAATTGGTAATGACGTAGGAATTCAGCCAAAACAGGAAATTTCAGATGGAACATTCTGCCCACGTAAGTGATTGCTTTTGCCAGCGGCGTGTCTTAATTCTGTGATCCCGTTTCTTGTCCGATAGGTATTTTGTTTGCAACCCGAACAAGCAAAGGCTTCAGTATGCACTGGCACGAGAAATGCGGGTGTGCTTGATCTCTTTGGCACCTTGATCATTGAAAGGGCGGAAACCTGTCCATGAAACCGGATGCTTCGCAAAGGAAAGTGCTGAAATATCTGCATTGTCTTCAGAAATCAGTGCGATAGCAGTCACAATGTTTCCAGAATAGTTGGAAGCAGTTTGCTGAGGTTCCAGTTGGCGGAGGTGGCACTGTACCAAATGGCAGATTTCCTTTTCGCTGTTGGCTTTAAGGGAGCCTAGCTCATCCGAGTGTTGTACGCATTCTCGAAATTTTATGGACTGCTCGTGGAATGACTCCATCGACAGAGGCTTGTATTTATTTGCACTTATTCAAGAGTGTGTTTGTAGTGCTTGCCGGTAAACGGAGCAACATCGAAAGTTTTGCCTGAATGCTCTAAAGTGAAGCGAAAAATGAAACATGAGGATTTGCCAAGCACGCAAACCATCCAGTTTCAAATTGGAGACAGCGTGAATATTTAATGTACGGTTCTTTTTGCTAGTCATTAAGCTGGTGAACTTCATGTGGCAATGTATCAGATCACGCAAATGACAGATGCCCAGTAGTGGAATAAAGCTAGGCCTGACCATATCGCACATATACAAGTTGCCGATCTACTCGGCATCTGCCGGGTTTCCGCTTGACGGTTTCGTGCACTTGAGGATTATTAACGTGATATGACGGGCCTTTTCAAGGATGGGATGTTGAATGCCAGTGTCTAGAACTTACTTGATTATTTCGTACAAACATCGGGACGGGTATATTTCGCAGGCCGATCGGTCAACTCATGCAGTCTTTTTTCGAAGGGGGAAAAGCGAATTCGCTTATACTTAGTGTGTCCGTTTTGATCAGTGATTCCGATGCAGACGTAAATTTAGGCTTTATGAACATACAAGCCCACAGCAATTCTTACAAAAAAACATAAATAACACAGTATGGCTCCCAATATAAGAGTGAAAGAGTTCGGAAGTAACTGCCAATCCAACAAAATCAAGTTGATTTGAAAGAGATACATCTGCGGGCTGCTTGCATCAATCTTTGATGCCTTAACGGATGACCGATGCCATATATTTTTATGTGGGGATAGCGCTATACAGCCCCACCATTCACCTCTACGAGTTGTAATATACTGAACTATTTGCAAATATTGTACCAAATTTTAAATATGTGCGAAAGGACACGGGTTTCATAACCGTGTTGGTGCCTTTCGCAGAAAGGCGGATTGAATTTATGAAAGTAAACATTGAAACATTGGAAGATTTATGCCTAACCAAATTAATTCGCTCCGGACTTCCTCAGTCAGCGGCAAGGATTGTCTTTAATCACTTGCTGGATGAAGAATTGTTAGGGAAACGTTCACACGGATTTATACGCATGCCGGCAATACTCGATGCAATAAGTGGTTTCGATGGGGAAAGCGAGACCGTTATTGAAACAGTATCTCCATATGCGAAGCGTTTAATTGTTAAGAACACATTGGGCCTTGTTGCCGCTTCTCAAGTTGTTGATTGCACAATTGAGACCGCAAAGAGAAATGGGATTGCTATGGTTTCTGGCGTAGGTTATGCGGGAACAACAGGTGCTCTCGGCTATTATGGACGCATGCTTGCCGAAGAAGGTCTAATTGGAATCATTACTTGTTCCTCTGAGTATGCTGTAGCCCCTTGGGGTGGAAAGGATGCCATCCTAGGGACTAATCCTATAGCGATAGCTTTTCCCAATGGCGATTCACCTGTTATATCCGACTTTGCTACGGCAGCTATGACCTATGGGGATTTGATGCTTGCGGTCAAGGAAAGTCGAACCGTTCCATATGGAATTGTACTGGATACAGATGGAAAGCCGTCACACGATCCTAATGATGCTAACAACGGAGCTCAGCTCCCTATGGCGCAGCATAAGGGCTATGCTCTAAGCTTGGCAGTTGAAATTATTGCTGGACTCTTTATTGGCGCCAAAGCAGGGAAGAATGCAGTGCTTGGTTCGGATGGCATAATAATGTTTGCGGTCAAACCCAACCTGTTTGTTCCTGAGAGAGAGTATTATTCACATATATCTGCATTGATTAAAGAAATCAAGTCCTCATCACCAGCGCAGGACTCCACGGGGATTCACATTCCTGGGGAAGGCAGTATAAAAAGAATCAAGGATGGATACGATGCTAATCTGTGCGAGATTTCAGATGCTGTTTATGATGATCTTTTGAAACTTTAGTGAAGCACAATTGGAGAGGATGCTTGTGGAAAAACTAATAATAAGAGAACTGCGCGGCGATATAGTTGAAGCTCGCCATAATGTCAGCGTGGTAGTCTATCATAATGACCAGATTGAAATGAACATAGGTGACACCGATGTGGTTGTGCCTATGCGTTCCACTGCTAAACCGTTGATGTTATGTCCGCTCCTTCGCGCCTGTAGTCAACATGGTATTCGACTTGTGGATTCCGATATCTCCATAATGGCCAGTTCCCACAATGGAGAGGCTGTCCATAGGCAAGCCGTTCTTTCACTACTGGAACTGTCAGATAGTACTGTTACTGATTTGGCGTGCGGAACGCATTTGCCCTATTTCGAGTGGCTTTATGAGGAGTACTTCGCAGAACGAGACTTACTGAAAAGGCAATTGTACCACAACTGCTCTGCCAAGCATGCGGGGATGCTGCTTTTGGCCAGTTTGAGCGGGGTGGAAAAAAACAACTACTGGGAGATGAACCATCCCGTACAACAGAATATCATCACATCTGTAAAAAGCATAATGAGAATAAAGGGTGGGGATGTTTTCTACGTATCAAAGGATGGGTGTGGCGTGCCAACATACTGTGTTTCTCTAAGACGAATGGGCAAGGCATATCAGGCGCTATATCAGGATGAACGGCTATTTGCTGTTGCTAAAGCTATATTGTCAAAGCCGTATTATATTGCGGGAAAAGACAGGATAGAAACGGATATTATTACTCAATGCGGATTTATTGCAAAAAGTGGTTCTTCAGGCCTCTTTGCTATTGCATGTCCAGAGGAGAATATCAGTATAGTGTTGAAGGTAGAGGACGGAAACGACGACGCGGCAGAATCAGCTGCCGTTGAGATTCTTGACAAGCTGGGACTTATCAATGAAAACCAGCGGCTCATTTTCGAAAAATATAGGACCCTTCCTATCTATACATCAACGCTTTTGCCAGTTGGTAACTATAGTCCATTCTGGAGCAACAGTTAAGCAGGTGAAGTCATGGATTGCAGCATCGCGCGAGATGGTTTTGACTATGAGGTTGAACGTGAAACCATTATACGGAAAATACAGACAATCTGCCTGAGCGCCGACAACAAAAAGTGTATTTTAAATTTATACGGGGAAAGCGGTACAGGAAAATCCGTTATTTGCAAATGTATTTTAAAAAGTAATACCGTTGTGCCTAAAAGTCATAAGGTTCTAATTGATTTTAACCAAATAAGTAACAAGAGTATACCTGGAATCATTGAGGGAATTATAGAAAATCTTGGATATGCCTCTTTCGTATGTACATGTAGGGAACTTAAGAAATACTACATTTCGATAGATGCCAGTAAAGCCGAGGTTCTTCGTCAATGCACCGCTACTTTTGTTTTTGAGTTAAATGAGTTTGCAGAAAAACAACGTGTCCCAGTACTTCTAATATTTGATACATATGAAGCGTTGCCAACTGACATTCAAAATAAAGAATTTCAGCATATAATTATGAGAAGTCATGATAATATAGTCTTTCTCATTGCAGGAATTTCCAAAATGAATTATGATCAGTGTAAATCTATAAAAGTCGATGGCTTTAGTGAAGATGAAGTACAGTCGTATTTCATAAATCGAGATCCTAGGATGAAGTCTACTTTCAGAAAGCATGGCAGGCTTCTTGCATCCAGAATTCGAGATTTCACCAACGAAGGAAATCCGATCTTGTGCGGGCTTTTGTCAGATTGCATCCAGCGGTGCAGAGATATAGACGAGCAGATCAACTATCTTTTGGACGGAAAAAAGGATGCATCCTATCAGCTTCTAGTTAGTTGGCTTGCTAACTTGGAGACTGACCTCCAGAGCGCCATACGATTGACTGCATATTTCAACGACCGAATGACGCCTGAATTATTGAGCGAAATTTCGAGATTGCCGATTGAAGTATGTAGAGGCAGACTGCAAGAGATGCTAAATTTTTCTTTTGTTAAAAATTTTTCGGAAATAGACAACGCTAATCCACAAATAGTTCTACACGATGTTGTCGCAAAACTAATTAAAAGGTATTACTCCTACAATGACGACGAATTGCACGAACTAGCTGAAAGAGCTGTTGTTGCCTATGATAAGCTGATTGCGCAGGATAGAAATAATATCGAAGCATTTCAGGAGGGAACAGCTCTACGAATTGAACGAATCCTAAGCATGGTAAAAAATGGCAGCTTCGACAAAGCACTTATCCTATTCGACGGCGAGCTTATTAATGCGCTGGATGAATTTGACTACAGCTTCGCGGCGCAGCTGACTGCCGAAGTTGAATTATTTAATGGCGATTGTTCGGATATTCGATGGAACTTTATTACCCTGGTAGCAAGGTCTGAATATATGCTTAGACAGTATGACATTGATTCAGCAATTATTGTATTAAATAGGCTTCGGTGCAGTGAACTGTACACACAACCTCTATATAAGGCAATCGCTGACAGTGTACATGGACGTCTACTAGTCAATCCTTGCACGACTGACGTAGAGGAGTCTCTTGATGACGCAATAAATATCCTAACAAGTTCCACTGCGGTTTTGATCAAGCGCGGCTTAGGTGGACGGGCAATCAAAGTGAACTATTGGCTCGGTATAGCTTACTTACGCACGGGTCAAAATGATTTAGCATGTAGAGCATTTGAAGCGGCCCAAAAGCTAAATCCAACTAGCATTCAAAAGGTAGATATTCTTCTTGAAATGTCTAAAATGGTACGATTGCAGCAAGATGTCCAAGGTGCGCTAAAACCGCTTGATGAATGCGATCTCATTATGATAACGCAAGATAGCGTCAAAAATAAGAACAAAGGGAAATATTTCTATTACAAGGGAAATGTATACCGAGACCTTGGCAAAAATGATTTAGCTGTATCATTTTATAATCAAGCTTTTTCGGCACTTAAAACTGGAGATGACGATTTTACACTATGTGAACTAAATTTGGATTATGCTTGGTTGGAGTATCTTAGACGTGATGATATAAGTCTAGAGCAACTACGCCATTATTTAGATGTAGGTTGGGAATTAGCTCAAAAATATCAGTTTGGTACCGAGTTTAGCGAATACCACCATATATTATACGAAATAGAACATTATTTGGGCGACAACGAAAACGCTGACAGCAATTTAAGGAAAGCATTAGAATACGCATATAAATATTCGAATATTTATATGATACTAGACTGCCTGAACCACATGGCTCAGATGCATTACAGAAAAGAAGAGTTTGATAAAATTCCTCGAGTTATAAAAGAAATGGAGAAGATTGAGGAGACCGGCTGCAAGATTCGCGTTTTTCGAGGAAGGGCAAGACTTATACAGGCAGATGTGTACTATAAAGAGGGGAGGTTCGATAAAGCTTTAGAGGAGTATTTTGCTGGTTTTTTAATAGTTGCCCTATATGGTAATTCCTACACAAATGTTGAACTCTTCGATGATCTCTATAGCGATACAAGGGGAGGTACTGATTTGCCAAGGAAAGAGAAAATCAAGCTATGTTTAGTTAATCTCCCAAGATCAAGTGTATATATACGTAGATTCAAAAGAACATGGCATAGGCAAGGAGTTAATCGTGACTATGATTACTTTATCGAAAATATGAGCACCAAAACAACTTAAGGAAGGTAAAAACATGGAGCCCCAATATCAAAACACTTGGTTAAAGGCCAGGATTCTGGCAGGCAGAACTGTTGGCTTCTCTAATAGCGCAGCGAGCATGCACCTAAAGGGAGATGTCGAGAACCATCATCGAGATGAGTGGATTTTTATAAAACTGGGAAACAATTCTCGTGTTAGGCTTACAGTTAGCACGTCCCCATCTTTTTGGATAGATACAGATCAAGATGGCAGATTATTTCTACAGGATTTAAAAACAAAGGAGCACCTCATTGCCAATGTAGTTATAGAAGATGTGGTTATTCATGCTCCAAGGCAGCTTTTTTTAGGGTTATATGAGTACTGCCGTGTCGGTTGCAAATTCTGTCCTCTTGGATGTGCGCAAAATGAGCATATTCATTATTCGCTTGATTCTATTTTCGAAGATATTGACAAATCAAAGGAAAAGGACTATACGAGCATAGGGATAACTACTGCAGTTCCATACTATTTATCTTCTGATGATGTTGCAGATGAAATGACATTTGTGGTTGGCAAGATACGAGAAAAGGTCGGGCAGAGTATGCCTATTGGTATATCTACAAGGATCCCATCAAATCAAAAATTGGAAGCACTCAAACTAGCTGGAGCAACTGAGGCTCGACTGAATATTGAGATACCTAACGCCAGCTTATCAAATAAGCTGATGCCCAACAAGCCTTCGGGTGAAATAATTGAATCAATTAGAATGGCGTGTGAGATTTTTGGAAGAGGCAAAGTTAGCTCTAACATTATCCTTGGCTTGGGTGAGAATGATAAGGATGTGCTAGAATGTGTCGAAATACTCGCTGAAGTAGGTGCTATTGCAACACTTTATCCATATGACCCCCTTCCTAGTTCGTATTATTCAGGACATTTTCAACGACCAAGCGCGGAAAGGATATACAATCTTTCTGTTGCACATAAGAATATACTAGAAAAGCATGGCTTGAGACCCGAAGCATTACTTACGATGTGTCCGGCATGTGCTGCGAGCCATATTTTTCCTGGAAAGGATCTTTAGAATGCGCACGCAGAATCGCTTTAAGCGATTGTTACCTTCATCTAAAGCGGAGTGGCTTAATATTTCAGCGGCTATCCTTGGCGTGGCGATGATACTACTATCCGTATTCTATGATTATCCAGAAGAAAAAATAATACAAGAAAAACTTTTTACTGTGTTAGGGAATCTTGGGATCGGCATTTTTCCCACGGGGATTATAGGCCTTCTTTTGGAAAAAATGCAAGCCCGAGATAAAAGAGAACAAAAGCGCAGAATACGTTCCGCCATTTTGCAAAGCCTGAATGTTTCCATCCATTCTTATTTTAATGCAATTTGTAATTCCGCAATATCAAGATGTCAAAAATTGAAAGGCCTTCGTGTTTTTGAAATTTTCCAGGCGGTTAAGGATACGGGGATACCATTTGACTATGATAGCACTGAGAGGGAGACACTTAAGCATTTGGTAACAATGATGAGAAGCTCATTTGAGACTCCAGACCCAACATATATCATAGCTGATATCTTCAGTCAAGGCGAAGAGAAGCATTTTTCCCTTCTAATTAGGAAAGGGGAAGATGTCTTAAACTATTTTGATTGTGAAGGTAAAGATTCATCGAAAAGATTCGAATTCCTTTCGTATTTACAAGTTGCGTGTGAAGAAATACCAGAATGGAATAAATTTGAAAATATGATTTCAGACGGTGACAATATCTTTATTCCAAACACTGATTGATAACTATATGAGATTGCATTACCCACTAAATAAATCAACATAAATCAACACATCGAATAAAGAATTGACAAAATATTGTTACAAGCAGCAGAAAAACCTACAGGTATAGCGCCCCGCAATCTAAGCTGTAACAAGATCATACGAAATAGACATATGCAGAACAGGAATTAAGTTCGTGAATCAGCCAATCATTACATGGGCACGTAGGTTCAAATTACATACATCGAAATCGTAAAATATTATTTAAAATCTGAACACTGCGGGTTCAGACAACAAAGGATATTTCTCGGCGTTCTTTGATATTATGCGGTCTTGTAACGTTTGATCTCCACTTTCAAACTGGACACAATGGTTAAAAGGTGGTGTCAAGATAATTGCGCAAAAATGTTTGCAGACTCCGGCTGAATGAAATCAGCGGGCGATAGAGACGTCGCTCAAAGCCGCCTCTAAGTGCTTCATGTTCATGTATTTCTTGTTGCCCTACTGAGTTCCCGACACATGGCGAAGCCTCACACAGACCAGCATCAGGGCGGAGTATGTCCCCACCACGTGGGTCCTGCGGCGGATATCACGGTTCAGCCGTTCGATCACATTGTTGGTGCGGATGCGTGTCCAGTGCTCGCAGGGAAAGTCGCAGCAGGTCAGCGTTTCTTCAATACCGTCTTCCACTTTCTTGGCAGCCTCCTTCAGCTCCATGGTTCTCAGTTCGGCAACAACAGCCTTTGCTTTCTCGTGGGAGGCCTTCTTGCTCTCCTGTGCGTAGATTGCCTTGAGCATTTTCGCTACAATTTTGACCTTGGATTTGGGCACAACGGAGAAAACGTTGCGGTAGAAATGCACCGTGCAGCGCTGGTATTTGGCGTCCGGGAACACCTCGCCCACGGCCTCCAGCATCCCCATGCACTTGTCGCCGACGATGAGCTTCACGCCGTCCAGACCGCGCCCACGGAGCCACTGAAAGAAGCTGACCCAGCTGGCCTTGTCCTCCTTCATGCCTTCGGCAGCGCCTAAAACCTCACGGAATCCGTCCTCATTTACGGCGATTGCTACTAAAATCGCAACATTTTCGTACTCTCCGCCCCAGTTGCGGCGCAGGTAGATGCCATCCACGTAGACGTACGGATACCGACCACACTGCAAAGGGCGGTTCCGCCAGTCCTCGATGTGGACGTAGGCTGCCTTGTTCAGCTCACTGATGGTAGCGGGCGGCTCCATAGAGCCTCGGTGGTGTCCTCCACACGGCGCACGGATACACCTGCTAGGTACATCTCAATGAGCGCTTCCTCTATGCTGCTTTCCCAGCGGCGATACCGCTCGATGATAGCCGTTTCGAAGGACACGCCCTTGAGCCGAGGCATATGGAGCGTAACGTCTCCGGAGGTCGTGGTAAGGTTCTGGTCATAGTGGCCGCTGTGGTAGCCCTGACGGGCCTCGTTGCGCTCGTAGTGAGTCGCTGCGTTAGGGGCTCCGCCTCTTTCTCCAGCAGCTCGTTCAGCGTTCCTTCTATGCTGCCGCGGACCAATTCTTCGATTTGCCCCTTGATTACTTCCTCGTTTAGCTGTACAATTTTCTCGGACATAGTTTGCTTGTTCCTTTCAGAATGGTGTGTGGTAACTTCATTCTACCAGAGTCTGCAAACTATGTCTCTTTTTTCGTTTCCTTTTTGCGCAATTTTTTGTACCTTATCGATCAATAAAGCTCAAAATGGAAAACGGAAACAAAGAAGGCTTGCAACCTGCCCCCTGTGTTTAATATGATTTCGCGTTTGAAAGTGCTTGTTTATTGAGAAAAACCGACACTTTTTAAACGGTGTCTTGTATCTGTTTTGGCATGAGACCTCTGTTCATTATAGAAAACCATACCTTTCAGTTTAACTACTCGTTCCACTAATGTTTGTGTTTTACATTGAAAACACACGTTGAAATCAGTATAATTAGAAAAAGAAGCAAAATTATGAAATTGCTATTAGTCGAATCGAGACTTGTCGGATGATCTATAATGGTTAATGAGAGACAAGCAGAGAATTGTTGAAATTGTACCAGGGAAAGCGGGAACTGTCAGAACTATTTTTATACTTTAAGGAGTGGCAACAGTTTGGAAGCTATTCAGGGTTATTTATTCAAGCACGGAATCCCTTTTCTCGCTGGGAGTGCGCGTTGGAGCAGAGATGTTCTGAATAATCTTCTGAACAAGGGAAAGTACACAGAGGGTATTATCACATTCGAAGAATACTGCAACGTGCACTTCTTGAAAGGTGAAAACTGTCAGAACCCCAACTAAGCGAAAGTAGTGAATTCGGATGCTAAGAGCAACCAAAGAAGAACTGGAATGGGCATACGCCCTGACCAGAGAGAAGTTTTTTTGTGCATGCAAATAGGCTGTCTCCCACCAGAACAGCGGATTGGAACCGATATTTGGATAGAGACGTGTGTAGTTAAAATACCATATCAAAAGTGAAGGCTGAGTTGGGTACCATGATAAAAGGCAGTACGATTCAACAAATTGAGGCCGGTAGGGCATCAAAACATCTGAAGTCATAAAATTCTGTAAATCTGCTGTGTGGAGGGAATATAAATGAAAATTAAAACCATTCAGATATCTGGGTTTCGAAAGATTTTGAAAGCAACAATAAATATGGAAGATGATATTACCGTTATTGCTGGGGCGAACAATAACGGGAAGACATCCATTGTAGAGCTTTTTAATTATGTCTTTAACGCTAAAGGAGGGTTGTGCTGTGATGACTTTCCCGTATATGAATCTCAAAAATGGTGTACTGCAGTATTTCCCTGTTTTCGAACTCAATTTAACCAAGGAAATGAAAAAGAAAATTTGATTGCAAATATCCTTGGAACAATAATGCCCTCTGAAAATCCAGAAGACGAAATGCGGCTTGCTCCGATAGAAGTTATGATTCAAGTAGATTATAATCCTGCCAGCGATGACATTCGGAACTTTGCCGACTACATCATGGAACTTGATCCGAATAACAGCAGCTTTTATTTCATTTATCGATTTGAACTAGACAAGGATTTGCTGAGAAAATCCTTGGATTCAGAATATGAAAAGCTACGTAATCGTTTCGATAAATTGGTTGGAGATGATGATAAGGACGCCGAAGGGATTCGTATTATTAAGGAAATCCTGATCCAAATGTATACTGGTAGCTGTAAGGATGCTGCCTACTTCTCTGATAAGACCTATAGCAATATAGTCCCTATGGATATGGCATCGTTTAGGGCCCTTTTCAATTATCAGAATATTATGGCTGGCAGAACGCTGGATGATGGGAACTCAGACAGGGCTAAAATACTAAGCAAAAACATGATAGACATAGCAAGCCAAGAAGATAACTGGAAAACACTAATTCAGTCTTTGCCGGATAAGATTAAGCAATCGATTGAAGACGAGCAAATTCAGCAAGAAGTTCGTAAAGCATCTGTTGAAACGCTGGGAAAAACTATAGAACAAATATCTAAAACCAATGGTGGGCAAGCTGGTAACATTACCATCGATATGGTGGTAACAGATGAAGCCGTCCAATCTCTGCTCAAAAGCATAACAAGCGCAAAATATCAAGTGGATAACTTTTTCCTGAGAGAATCTTCTCAAGGCTTAGGATATAGCAACCTTATTTTTATTCACCTTCAGTTGGAAAAGTACCGGAAGACCATTGATCCTCTGCTCGTAAACTTCTTTGTCATTGAGGAACCTGAGGCTCATATGCATCCGCAGATGCAAAATGTTTTTTCGCAATATCTGTTCGCCTATTACAACAAAGAGAGTGCAATGCAAGGTTTTGTAACAACACATTCGCATGAAGTCGTTCGGAATAGTCGTATTTCTCAACTTCGAGTTCTTAGACAAGTTAGACCATTTGAATGCTGTCTTTATGACTTACATAAATTTATAGATGAGCTAATTAAGCCAAACCAAGAATTAAAAGATTTGATTGAATTCTATGACGGCTTTTATGCCATCAATTTTCCAGATATAATCTTCGCTGATAAAGTAATACTGTACGAAGGTGATACGGAAAGAATGCTTATAAAAAATGTATTGCTTTCGGAGCGGTTTGAAACACTAAGAAACCAGTACATCTCTTTTGTGCAAGTCGGTGGTGCATATGCGATAAATTATAAGCCAATACTCGAATATCTGAATGTCAAGTCTCTTATCATTACAGATTTGGACTATAAAAAGGAAGCTGAAACAGAAGCTGATGTGCGTCAATCGTCATCCACAAATGCTACAATAAATGCATTTACAACAGAGGCGCTTAACGAATCTGCGCCAACGGTGCAGGCACTTTATTCTTGGAAGGACAGTTCAGGATGTATAGTGAGTAATAATATTTGTCTGGAATACCAGGGGCAGACCGACGGTTATGCTCGGACTCTGGAGGAAGCAATGCTTGCTAAACGATATAATGTGTCAGTCCTGGATACGAAAACAAAAGAAGAATGGACTAGTCTACGCGAAAACGACAAACTAAGGTTTGTGATTCCACAAAAAGCAGATTCATGCAGTATTCGGACGATCGTACAGCATACAAGCAAAAACAAAACAGACTTTATGTACTCAGTCATTCTCAATAAGCTTGTTGACGCTATGCTTCCCAACTATATAGAGGAGGGCTTGATGTGGCTAGCAAATTGAATAACTGTTATTTAATAAATGCACCAGCAGGCAGCGGGAAGACGACAGAAATAAAGTCGATGGTGCAAAGGTGTATCATAGATAATCCAAAAGATAATATTCTCTGCATCACATATACAAATCGTGCAGCAGATGAATTATCAAAGGGTGTTCTCTCTAAAAATGTGTTCATTGGTACAATTCACTCTTTTCTGCACTTTTTTCTGAAACCTTATTTTGCCCACCAAGACATATTGGAATTGTACTTTGAAATCTATGGTGCACAAATATCTGAACGGATAGATAATAAAAGTCAAAAAGAAAATATAGCCGAGAGCAATGCGCGTTATATTGAGAGGTATGGGAAGTTAGATTATGATATGGTTAGAAACGGCATCAAGGCTCTTTCATATAACGAATCTCCATTTAGCTCTTTATACTACGGAGGATTGTCTCATGATGATCTAATAAGCTTTTCAAAAGCGATTTTCGATCGTTATCCTGTTATCAAGAAAAGAATGACTAGTAAATATCAATTTATTTTTATCGATGAGTATCAGGATACAATGAGCGATGTTCTGAAGATGTTCTTTGAAAGTGTACATAATACAAAAACCAAGCTGTTCTTGTTTGGAGATCGAATGCAGCAGATATATAAAAACTATGATGGATCTTTTAAAGTAAATTTTGAGCTATTTGACACGACAAAGGCATTGACAACAAATTACCGTTCAGCAAAAAGCATTGTGGACATTTTGAATAAGATCTACAATGATCCAGCGTCCGTTCAAAGCTGCTCAGAGAAAATGAGAAGTACTGAATCAGATTTTGCTCCGAGGATTATTATCAGCCATTCTATACAAGCGGAAATTGAGAGCCTTCGAAAGGCAGCTCCTGACACGCTGATCCTATATCTTTTTAACAAAGAACGTTTTTCTGATATTGGCGCAATTAATTTGTATAACGCATTCGATAAAATGGATAAATACTCTTTTGGTAAAGCGGTGTCTGCGGTGGATGTACTGACAACACATTATGAAGATAATCCAGACGCCCTCTTAAAAGTGTTGTTCTGTGTTGTTGAGTTGTTAAGGCTCTATAAAGCGCAGCAGTACGGAAGTGTTATTCAAATTTTGAAGGGGAATAAATCCGTTTTCAGCAAAGATAGCTGGAATATTAAAACACATAATGATAAAGAAACGGTATTTAATAGCATAAAGCAAGTTTTTAATATTGCTGAAAGCGAAACCAAAACTATAGCTGACCTAATTAGCTGCCTTGCAGACGCTCACCTACTAAATGAAGCATACTTGAGTGGCATTGTTGATGACGATGACTATAAACTAGCAGAACTTGTCCCCGTAATCGAGGTGGTTCGTGTTGCGGACTATTTATGCAATCCGAAAGTTTCAACTCAGCATGGCGTAAAAGGAGAAAGTCATGACAGTGTTGTCTTTGTCGCCGAAGATAGCTCAGGTAATCCGTGTGTCGCAATGTATCGTTTTTTTGAAATGTGGGGACAGATACCGATTTCCGCCAAAACGCTTAACCAATTCTACTATGAGTTTGCGACGGAAGTGGACAATATCCAGCGGAGTATCGGTATTAAAGGAAGTGAGCTAAACAAGGAAACTTATGTGGCAAACGAAGAGGTGATTAGGGAAAAACTGCACACAGTATTTGATAGATTTAATGATGATCCGTATTTTCAATTTATTTATGGAGCAGCTTATAAAAGCTACTTTTCAAAGCCGGGGGTTACAAAAGCAAAAGATTGCCTAAAAAGTAATACGGCATATAGTATTCTGAGTGCATACAAATTATTCTATGTAGGGTGTTCACGGGCGAGGAGAAATCTGACCATTTTATTGGATAGCTCGAAAATCAAGGGAAATTTCGAACTTCAGAAAAATAGATTTGAAAAAATAGGCTTTCAAGTTATGAGTTCCCCAATGCATTGAACATGGCTCGTTTTCTGAGAGTTCGAATCCATCTATCAAAAACGCAAATCCATCTTTTTCGTACCCCATAGACATCAAGAGGGTACGAAAAAGAGTGCCCCGCGAAAAGCCCGATTTTATCGGGCTTTTTTGCTGCCCAAAAACCGTTTTTCGGAGCTTCAAAACGGCAAAAGAAAAATCCGAGCTTATTCCATATCAGGAATAAGCTCGGATTTTTCCGGGACCGGAGAAAAGAAAACACCGCACGCCACGCGCCACACTTATACCTCCCGCGCGGTCAAGGAAGGGCTTGCCCCCGAAATGCTGCAAAAAATCCTTGGGCACGCCGACTACAGCACGACAGCGAACATATATACGCACATTGATGCGGAAACGCTTGTCAATGCCGTTACTAACGCGTTACTAACAAACGCGGAATCCGACAAAAAAGAAAAGCCCCGGAGTTGGTTTGAACTTTTTTTGGGAAAATTCCGGGATTAGATAGAAAAAACTCTCGCAATCCATTGAAAATAAAGGGGTTACGAGAGTTTTGGTGGAGACTAATGGACTCGAACCATCGACCTCCTGCGTGTGAAGCAGGCGCTCTAACCAGCTGAGCTAAGCCTCCGTAGCACAAATATTATAGCACGATTTTGAAAAAAAGCAAGCACTATTTTCAGATCCGGGGAAAAACTTTCAAATCAGTCAGGGCGTCGGCGAGGAATCGGACAGCGCCTTCACGAGGAAAGCGCTGTCCGATTCCTTGCCGACCCTTTAAAACCATGAGAAGCCCGAGCAGATCGTTTTTCACCGTCTCGCGGCTCGGGCTCGGCGGGCAGTGCAGAAAGTATTCCGGATTACCGGAATATAAATTCATAATGGCGGGGATGTCCACTTCGATGAGCGCTCTTGCCGCATAGGGAAGAAAGGCACGTTCAAGGGAACCTCTGAATCAATCGGCTGCGGCGCTCAGCGGGCCTTTTGCCCCAACTTATCGGTTTGAAAATCATGGGAACCTCTGAATCAATCAGCTGCGGCGCTCAGCGGGTCTTTTGTCCCAGCTTATCGGTTTGAAAATCT